>TARA_R110001606_G_scaffold74136_8_pt1 | contig 22576 bp, 39 predicted proteins | sample TARA_R110001606 | Tara Oceans TARA_R110001606 (sample SAMEA4398315) | marine metagenome | biome: Polar Biome; feature: [SRF] surface water layer (ENVO:00010504); material: water (ENVO:00002006), including particulate matter (ENVO:01000060) such as... | depth 5 m | reverse complement strand
GTAAAACTGTAATCATCCTGATCTGACACCAATACGTGATCGTTGCTTCCGTCTAAACTTATTGCTTTTTTATTTATTTTTTCTTCTGCCGATGAAAGTACTTTTCCCTGAAGGTTTAAACTACCAGTGACAATAATATTGTCTGATATTCCCTCTCTCCAATCAATCTGATCCACATCGATACTACCTGGTCTTCTTCCCATTACTCGCCCTCTCGCTTGTAATCATCTTCAAGTCGTACGACGTCGTCGAGGTGAGGAGTGCTGACTTCCATAAGTTCTACATCACCATATGGTGCACAAAATCTATGAATCAATCCTGGAGTGATATGAAAGTTTTCTCCCCTGGTTAGTTTGAATTCTTCAATATTATCTTTATCGCCTATCTCCAGTAACATTGTTCCGTACACAACATAGATGGTTTCTTCTTTAATCTCATGATACTGTCTAGAAAGTCTATTACCGTGGTTGATCGTGATCAATTTTCCTACATAATCACTTGTCTCTGCCCATATCAATTCCCCACCCCATGGTTTGGGTACTGCTCTTGTGTTGAAAGATTTAATCTTATCAGTCATTATCACCACCTCCTTTGTTGATATTTAGATCATGCTTGCTTATGTATAATTTTAAATGCCTAACATCTATTCCCAGCATATTTGCTGCTTTTTCTTGTGAGTTGCAGAACCTAAGAGCAAATCTTACTAGTGACTCTCTAACAATATGCTGAACGTTCTTATATATAGGATATCCGAAGAGTTTTCCATTCAATGCTTTTGCACTGAGTTCTAACTTTGCAGTTATTAAATCTTCTAATGTTAGGTTAGAAAGGATATATTCAAAGTTTTTATTATCAAACTTATTATTAATATTTTTTAATACTGAATCGTATTTCTTCTTGCTCTTCATTGCCTCCTAACCCAACCACCTCAACTAAAATAGCATACTTGTTTCTAGAATACAATAGATTTTATTATTTTTTTTATACTGCTGGATCTAAAGGATCTTCTTGAGGCATTTCGTCTTCGTACGAATCTGATGATGGTTCCATTACTGTTGGTGCCAATTCATCTTCAAACTTATCAAAGTACATCTTAACGTTTGTTAGGAGATAATCATAAAAGATTTCTCTATCTTTTGGATTCTGTAATACACCATACGCATCAATAATCTGATTTTCTATTTGATTGAATGCTTCAAATGCTTCATCACGACCAGTTAAATCTTCCCCCTCGATGCCAAATGAATCAAGTGGATCTTCTTCTTCCTCAGTATCACCTCCTCCAGAGTCAGATATATCGATAAACTTTTCTTCATCTGAAGCACCGAGAGGATCAGAGTCTTTAATGTTGATCTCAACTTCCTCAAGATCTTGTACAGTGTCATCTACATCAGCGAGTTCTTTTGCATTTTCAGGTCTTAAAGCATTCTCAATAGCATTAAGAATATGAGATCTAAATGACCCTCTTTGCTCTTTATCAGTAGTCAGGGTCTTATAAGAATCTTCTAACGTAGGAACAATCTTCTTCAATAATACTTCTAATTTGTTAATTCCAGTACTTGCATGTGGATTCTTTTCAACATCAGACTCACTGATCAATCCAGAAAGTACCTTCCTCAACCTGAAGTGATCATTGAACTTTGAAATGGTTTCGCTAATCATTCTCTTTTTTTGAATGTCAAGCATCTTTGCGATGTTGCTTCTTAACTTGAGTTCATTAACCATTTCTTCTCTAGATTGCATTTCGATTACCTCATTCTTCTTTTTCTTAAGATCTTTTTTATGTTTTTCGTTTTCCTTTTTTGCATCAAGACCAATAAAACCACCAGCAGTTCCTTCAACAGAACCACCGGACATCGAAGAGACTTCTTCCAAATCCTCATCAGGATCAGCAGAATGTTCTTCCTTCGCAACAAAAGCATTTGACTTGTCAACGGGTCTCGCTTGGTTAAAAGGTTGCCCATGCTTGACTAAATCTTTACGCCCACCATCTAAGAGTGCCTTGTGACCCTTAGATGTTCTTGGTTTCGCCACTGATTGCTGAAAACTCGACATTACTTGAGCAACCTTCTCATCAATTCTTTGTTAATGTTAAGGAGTCTACTCTCATTAAGTCCATTGATCGAAGACTGCTTGCTCTTGATATCAGTAAGTTCATTCTCGTCAACTTTTTTCTTTGCAACGTGCTTGCGAAGTTGAGGAGGTACCTTACTCATGTCTTTATCCTCATCATCTTTCTCTTCTTTGTCGTCAGAATCAGCACCTTCTGCTTTACCTGAATCATTTGCACCTTTTCCATCCTGTGCATAATCAGGAATACCATCTTTGTTTTTGTCTGGCATTTTTTCTTCTTCGATGTCCTCTACCTCTTCATGCACTGGGCAAGCACAAGGACTCATGCCACACTTGGGGCAAACTCCTTCTTCTAACTCTTCAGATTCTTCAAGGTCTTTCGATTTTTTTGCAAGGAACTTTGCGACCATCTTTTCGTCCGCTAGGGCAGCAACTGCTTTTTGTGCGCTAGAGATTTGACCCAGGACTCTTTTAAGTTCAGGAGAATTCTCTAAACCAAGCGCTTTCATGTCATTAAAAATGTCATTACTTAACTTTCCGATTTGCTTGAATGCACTCCTGGCGCGAGAAGCAAGTTTTCCTGCTGCGCCTGCATCACCGACACTGCTAACTCCATCCAGTTCTCCCTTTGCAGCGTCTGCATCACCTTTGAGTCCTGCCATTCCAGCGCGACCAAGGGCACCTAAGTTCTTTCCTGCCTGCTTTGCACCACTGGTAAAACCACCAGCACGTGCCTTGAGTCTATCAAGGAAACCTTCGTCGACCTGAACCCCCTGCTCTTCTAATTTTGTTTTGACCTTTTCTGCGATTAAATTGTTAAGTTGTTCACTCATTTTGTTTTCTCCTATAGTAGATGGTAATATCATATTTTGTTGTTTGCAGGAATCTTCCCAGTCACGAAACATCATGTTTCCTTTTAAGTACGCTTCTTCTTCCATTTTTCTCATATGTGGATCTTTTTGGGCATACCCCTCTTCTGTTTGTGTGTTCTCTAAATCACCTCTACAATTCTGTGCGTGGTGCACGAGTTCGTGAGATAGAGACCTCAAAACATCCTTTGGGTGCCGATTGGAAATATACACAGTGACAACCTTCTTGTCAGGTTGATAGTGTGCAGTATATCCAAGCATGTTGTTGGCATTGCCGCTGTCAGTAGCATAACGCACATCTGGGTCAGAGTCGTAACCCATATGTTCACGACAATAAGACATCAAAGACTGTGTTGCTTCTTTAAATTTGTTTCCATACATAAAAATAATACCTGCAGATACGTTATTAAATAGTTAGATAACTTCCTTATTTCCTGAAAACAATATATCCATGTTTGGTATTGATTCTTCCATGTATTCTCTTATATAGGATCTCATCGATTCTCCGCTAGAAAATTCCAACGCATTGATGCCTTCGTATAGTTTCCAATACTGTACTTCATCCAAGATATCTATCTTATTCATCACCATCTTTGTAATACCATTGATTTTAGACGCTTTCTTGAGGATATCTAGATCTAACCAGTTAGTTTGTCTAGCACGACCTGTAGTTGCACCATACTCTTCACCTACTTCCCTGATCGTCTCAAGTTCAGGGTCTAAACCTTGGAATTCCTTTGCACCTACATATGTTTCGTATATTTTACAAACACCCCACACATCCCTAATCGCGTGCGGAGGAACTCCGTTTAAAATGGCACCACCCACAGTGCAATGCGAAGAAGTAACATAAGGATAGTCACCCCAATCAATGTCGAGGCCAAATCCTTGGGCCCCTTCAAAAAGTATTTTAACTTCATCGTATTCCTCATTGTTATGTATCTCTTCATACATGTCGATAATATACGGTGCTAGATCTGGCATCTCAAGTGCAATCATACCTCTTCTGGCATATTTGTCTCGGTAAGCAGGACCGTTGCCTCTTTTAGTTGTGCCTATTTCTGAATCTTTCTTATCTTGTGCCATGTGGAAGTCTGTAATGATGTGAGTGTTACTGGCAACTTTAATAAGTCCAGTGGTGTCAATACCAGCATCCTCCAATTCTTTGATTTCTTTAAAAAACTGATCTACATTAAGAACACACCCTGGTCCAATAATTGACTTAATTCCATGCAACACTCCGCAAGGAATATGATGCGTGACTAGTTTTTGACCGTTGTGATAGATTGTATGACCGGCATTGCAACCGCCGTTATATCTAATGACATGTGTATAATCATTTATCTTACATAAGTGACTGGCAATCTTACCTTTTCCGCAATCGCCATATTGAAGGTCTACAATAACATCTGCTAACATTTTAACTCCTTTGTTAGAACAGTGTTATTATATCATTTGTTTTACTTTTTTTGTTTAACGTTTTTCGCCTTACCGCTGCGATTTGGGTTGGGATCTTCTCTTCTTTTCTTCGCTGCTCGCTTGTCTCTTTCTTTTTTACTTAGTTTGGCACGATCATCAGCATCTCTGCAATAAGGTTTGGTTTTTTGACCTGGTTGTTTAGCACAGGGTTTACCGTCATGTTTGCCACCAGTCTGCTTCCATCCGCCGCCTTTGAACCAATCACGAAGAGAGTATCCTTTACTGCTTGCACCTTTGCCGTCTTTCTTCTCTTCAACGGATGTTTCTTCATTTGCTTTTACGCAGTTTCTGTAGTTTTTACCAAACATCTTCTTGGTCTTTCTCTTGTGGTGAGTCTTGTACCCTTTTTGGCATCTTTCTTCAAGATATTCGGATAACTCTTCCTCAATGATCTTATCTATCTCTTCGTCAATAACTTGATTTACAAATTCGTATGATTCATTCTTTGCTATGGATCTTCGTCCCACGCTGTGAATGTAACTACCGTGTTTTAAGTCTAGTCTATCTCTTGCACGACGGGCAGCATCTTTATTACTATATGTCCTACCATTTACTGGATGCACATTTGCCGTGTGCGTTTTTTTACGATGATCATATACAAAATACTCTAAATCACTCATTTCTTTTTGCTCTTGTTGCCCCAGTTCTTGGCACCAACCTTACGACACTTAACTAAAGCACCAGAAGCATATGCTGATGGCCAGACTTTGTATCTGGATTTAACCTTGTGATAGCAAGCATCCTTTTCTTCTTCTAGAAATTTATTAATCTCTTCGTCGACAATTTCATCTATTTCCTTGTTATCTCTTTTTGATGACATCTCAGCATTACGTTGATGTTGTATAACATTATGGTAATAGTCAGATGCTTCGCGAACCTCTTCTCGTGTTGGTAAATCCATCTGTTCAGGCGGTACTTGAATACCCAAGCGGTTCTCAACTCTCTCTAAAGCAGATAATTGCTTTTCGCTTAAGTGGGGTTTAGAGAATCTGGTCCCCGGTTTACTCCTGGTCATAAGTTGCCTGATCATACTATTCATAAAGTCAGATGTTCTTTCGTCATTTGTGGCAGCAGCAACTGTTTTCATTCGATCGACCGCTGCGTCTCTGTGCATCGTGAAAAGTTTTATCTTTTCTAGTTGTTTCACTCCGCTATGTATGTCTGGATCGACTTTAAAATCTTTGTTAGTCATTTTCCAATTCCTCCATGTATTCTTTTAGCATTTCCTCTATTTCTAGTTTTGAGAGCATTTCTTCAACTTCTTTCGCATGATCACCAAGCGATTCAGACATTTCACCAAAGTTTCTTCTTGCCTCGCGGAGAGTTAGCGCCTCTCTTTCAATATCAATACAAATAATGCACATACTACCACGCCTTACAGGACCAGTACCTTGCTTTGGTCTTTGGTCCAGGATTTTTACAGTTATGTCTTGCTCTGAATGATTTTCTTCTTGCAGGGTTAGATTTCTTGATCTTCATATTCGGATCACCAAAATTAACCTTTACAACATTACCCTTTTCATTTTTGACATATACTTTAGACTTTTTAACATCGCCCTGCATTGGTTTATTCAGCGTTACCTTTCTTCCTTGGTATTCTGCCTCCATGATGACGTCATCCCAGAACTCTACATCTTCTTCAACCGGAGTGCCGTCGTCATAAGTTGCATCTTCAAGGTGGAGATACACTTCTCTCTGTTCTTCAAGATCTGTAACTTCCTCACTAACATCGAAGGGTGGAATCTTTTTCAAACCCATCTTCTTGTATTTATTGATAAGCATTTTACGAGCACGAGGAGACTTTGAACCAGGTCGAGAAGCGAGAAAGTCTTTTGACAGTTGGTCTTGGGTCTTTGCTTTTGATCTCATTTTTTCGTGAGCATCGCCCCCGCTGCCCATCGCTTTTTTACCAATACCTGAGTCTATCTCATCTCTATCTGGATTCTTATAGTACCCCGCTTCCATTAATCCGCCATGCTGACGAACAATCTCACCGCCTAGATGTTTTTTAACACTATTAATGTAATCTGCTGCTTTGGTAATCTTTGCTTCAACCCAGTCATCAAGTTCTGCATCGTCTCCGAACATATTCACAAGTTCCTGAGCATCTTTTGCGATAGTTACCAGGTCTGTTCTTGCCATTTTCCCACCAGAAGGTTCTTCCTTGCCTTGGTGTTGTTGTTGCTGTTGTGGATGCTCATGTTGATGGGGTTCGCCTGCATCACATGTATCACACACTTCATTGACTAATTTTCTTAAGTTTTCTAAATTCATTTTTTATCCTCATAGTCTTCATCCCAAGGAGCAGGACACTCAGGGTCCAACCACTCGTTGATGGTCATTTTTTCAATTCTTTTTTCAAGATCTGTCTTAACTAGTTCAGAGAAGTATTCATTGACTGGGTCAGTTCCGTCTTGTGCATCAATCTTTGCGATTTTATCTGCTGCTGACTTTATCTTTTCTTTGTCCTGGAAATATCCCAATGATGAAAGAAACTTTTCAATATCTTTTGCTACCTTCTTGAAGTTCTTCTGCAATATCATCATTTTATTTAAATGTTCCTGATATTCCCGTTCATCTTTTATTATGGTGTCGCTTATGTCTAACAAGACATGATACCCGTCATCCTCGTTGTTGGGTTTTATATCTATATAATCTATAACACCTACCCCCATTCTTGGAAAGTACCTCTCACGAAGATATTGTTCAAGCTTTCGGATGTTTTCCATTTCTTCCTTTCCTGTCCTTGCTGGTTTAAAGTCTCGATGGAGCGGAACACGAAACGTAGTAAAATAATCAATATCAGTATCCACAATATCGAGCACAAGTCTGGCATCCTTCATTTTACTCTCGTATTCGTCTTTGAGTTTTCTTATTTTCTTTACTATTTCTATTTTTGGGTTTGGTGTTGGTTGTTTAACGATGTTTTCACTACCCTTGTCGATTATATTGTTCAACAACCTTTCTACATTGCCTAATCTGATGCCTTTCACTCTCTGATCATACATGTTGTAAGATACAGCGTAAGTTAACTTTTTCAAGTCCATTGTAACGTCTGGGGAGTCCCATGCTCTAATATATGCGCCATCGGCATTGTATTCTAGTGCAACTTTGCCAAACTTTGACTTTATAACATCATCGGGTGATCTTTGATTGTTTTTTAACATAAGCATAACGAATGCTTTGCCATCTATCGTGTATTGATCAAAAAAGTTCTCACACTCAGTTGCCGATATACACCATCTGGTTCCCATACCATAATAATTCGAAGATTCTGTTGTTAAAGGTCTAACAGCGAGCACATCATCATCTTCATAAATAAGAACAGACTCTTTGTGAACCTTTCCTTTAGTTTCTTTCTTTTTTTGAGTTGAACTTTTACCAAGGTTGTCAACTAACTGCTCTAATTGACTAGCGTTCAGTTTATAGATGTCTTTTTGGTCTATGCGCGAGATGTTTTTCTCATATTTTGCTATCAAGTCGATAAGATTGTCGATAACAGGTATCATACCATCTTGCTCGTCAAGAACTTCATCCTCTGTTTCTGGTTCGTCGAACATTTGGTGTGTTTCTCTCATTACGTAAAGAAGATACTTGGAAACACCTTTATCACCTATCTTTTTCTTGATCTCATCCCTTGTACCATCGACCATATCGTCATATTGAGCATATTTTGCTTTTACATCTTTAAACTTTGCTTCAGATAAGATAATTTCATTCAAATATTCGCTTATCTCTTCGTTGACGTCTTTCATTTACTTTTTCCTCCGCAAAACGCACTAATATTTCCTTGCGAGTCCTTCTTCTATAAGTAGATTGTTAATATTGACTTTGTCGATGAATATTTCACCCAAAACACGTCCATACTTACCTACTCCGTGAGATTTCAACACAAAGACGCCATCTGAGGCGTCAAATAGCGCCTCTACGCGACTTTTTGCCTTAAGTCCTGCCTGCTTTTCCTCTAAGTCTCTTGTGCGCGTCTCAGGGGCATTAATGCCCAAAAATCTTATTCTTTTTTTGACCCAAACATCGAAACCTAGATCGATTTTAGCATCGATCGTGTCTCCATCAAGGATTCTTACCAATTCTGCTTTATATTCGTACATTTTATCCGATTTTTATCTTAACATCGCCGGATGACATGAGTTTATCATAAGAAAGCGTTTTAAGGGACGATAAGATTTCCAATATTCCGTTATTTCTAAGTATTTTGAACGCTAAATTCTCTGGAGAGTAGATTCCCTCTTTGGCGAGACCACTTTGGCGCATCATTTTGATCTTACCTTTCAATTTTTCCGACAGACCGTATACTAATCGGTACTTTCTCTTAGAAAACAAGTTCTGCAAGGTCTCGATTTCATTGTTTATGCTGTCTGCCTTCTTCTCTGCGGCGTTGACATCCATTTCGACCTTTTGCTTGACTGGTTTCTTGGTCCAGTGCCCCATAAGTACAGAGTAGACGCCTGACGCTTCGTGATTTTCATTGATGTCTTGAAAGTAGATCTCTACTTCGTGGTCATTAATCATAATGTCGTGATTTTTGTTCCACAATGTCTTCTGAGAGTCTAAGTATTTCTTTACTAGTCCATCATTCTTGTCTACCTTACTAAAGTCTAGCAGTATATGAAGGTCAATGTCGGAAAGGTTGTGCCAATTGTAGGCAGCAATCGATCCTGTGATGATGATATCTTCTACAAAATCAGAAATATTTAGATTATTAGCGACATCATCAGCAATTTTGAGTAATTTTCTTCTTACTTTGGGGTCCAACTCTCTTCGGAACCAGAATTTCGGATGAAGTCCTGACTGGATCATCAATCCTGTGGTATTGAGTTCGCCTTCCTCTAAGTAGTTTCTCCATTTTCTATTATAATTTGTCATATCGTTTTTAATTAGGTCCCAAATCTAAGTTTGTCCTCTATGTTATCAGTTAAATATATACCTTCTACCCACATGGAACATATCGGACCACCATGAGGGTTAAGATGCTTCATAATCTCCAGTCCACTGAGGACGTCTTCGACCAAAACAACCATTATCTGGTCAAAGTTGATCTCAAACTCATCTATATACAATCCTATTTCCTTTAAAAGTTTAACATACATCTTTGGATTGTGTATTACTAGTACAGTATCAAGCATATAGTTGGTCTGAATATAGTTTTCAATGAGTTTATCCATTGTTATATCGTAACATAGGTGGTTTAAGTCTTTCATTTTGAGTGTTTATCCGCTATAGTTTGTCCTGCCCAAGCATTAGGTTTAAGTTTGCATTCCAATCCAAACCCAATAACATATCCTTTAAGCATTTCTGAGAACTTTGAGGTGCCATTGTTTGCCTGGAAGGGTGATACATCCAAATGAAGTTCTATTTTATTAGGATTTATAAGACACTCAGTCATTAAGGTGTCTGCAATCTCAACTGATCTTCTAGTTTCTTCAGTAATTCTTGTTATAAGTTGAATAAAATGACTTGATTTTTCGAATTCTTTAAAGAAAAAATATCTACCACCCAAACTAGGACCATGTAGACATATAGTGGAGGCAAAACAAACTCTCTCTTGAGATACAAAAGAGTCAGAACCTATATAAATTCTTGCACCTCTGTCGATATATTCTAAAATAATGTCTTTAATGTTTGAGAAATTAATCTGTTGGTTAGATCCAGTGTGCCATTTCTTATTTTGAAGCATTGAATCTATCCCTCCTTTTCTTTAAATAGAGGGATCCTTTGATATGTTTACCTTTAGATATTATTTGTATGTCATAATGAGAAGGTAAGTTCCTTCTTTTATCTGTAGATATAATATGATTCATAGTAAAGAATATTGAAATAATACTAATGAAGCAACCAACAATCATTCCTATCGCTGTATCCATGATATAAGCATATCATATTTTATTATGTTAGTCAAATATATTTTAAATATTATTCTTCTGCGACTTCTGTTTCATTAGCATCTGCAGATTTACGGGCAGTTGTCTTCAATCTTGCCATAAGTCCCTGCAACTCTTCAGGTTCAATCCCAAGTTTTTGTGCTATAGATATGAGGAATTCCACTTTCTGCTGATCAGGTGCCTTGACAAGTCTTTTAGTCGCTAAACCAACTGCTCTATCAACTGCAGGATTCTCCATCTTCTTTTGTGCAGCACCTGCAGCACCTTTTAATCTCTGTTGTGCCATACCTGTCTGACCAGCAGCAAGGTTTTCCATAATCTTGGTTTTGATAGATTCTGAAAGTTGAGTTAGCATATCAAGAATCTTCTCTTCCGCTTCTTGATAATCTTCAGCAAAGACCTCATTTTGATTAAGAATGAACTGCCCTGCTCCACCAGCATTCGGATCATCATAGATTACAACATCACCGCTAGGTAACTTAAGAGGGTTACCATCAACAGCGTGATCAACCATACTTGTTGCTTGATCTTGAAGTTCATCGAACCCTCTTCGTTCGCTTTCTCCAGGATCTGAAAAACCAGGTTCAGCAGTTGGCCCTCTGAATTGTTCTTTCATATTCTTTTTAAAATTTTCTAATAGTAGTTTCATTATTTTACTCCCTTTTGTAAGATATCAGACATAAGAGAGATTTTATTACTTTGATCCCCCTTCATGACATCTTTTATTTGATTATATTCTGATTTTGATACAGCACCACTTTTCACTGCTATCTTTAAATCTTTAACAAACCGACTAACAGAATCGCCGGTATCCCTCTTTTGCATGATATCTGCGTTAATGTTGTTTAAACTGTTGAGTGTTGCCAACCTAGCATCACCAGTTGTAAACTTCTGAGACCCTGTTACCTTTCTTGATCTTTGTTTTTTCTTTATGGTAGAGATTGACTTCTTAACTGCATCTTCAGCGGTGTCGAAGTTTATGTCTTTTGGTATTTCGTTCTTGTAATTTGTTTCGATACCATTAGCAACAATGTCTATCATTCCACCCTCGTCTTTGTCTGGAATTGTTTTAGATAAAATAGAAATCTGCTTGGCAACATCCTGCACTCCGCTATCAAAGTCGTAAAAAGTAACATCAAGACCATTCTGATCTTTAATATCTTTCTGATTCAGGACCTTTACGATTCTTTGAGCGGCAGCGTCTTGAGATATAGGTTTTGCTTGTGCTGTACCTGCCATACCACCAAGGGCAGCGCCGCCTGCCAAGACATATGGAAGCAAACGATCCATGATACCTTCGTCAAGATCTTCAGACTCTAGAAACATGAGCAATTCGTTCTCTATCTGTCTCTTTGTATCTTCAGTTAGGAGATGTTTTCTCCAATTTTGCATTTCAGTTTTCATTACATGGTTCTCCGTAGATTTACACAATAAATAGTTAGTTCTTGTCGTATATCGACATATATCTTTCGCCCCTGTCACAAAGCATTGTTATGACGTTTCCTGAAGGGTTGTTATCTGCTATCCATCTTTCAGACGCAACAATGTTCGCACCCGCACTGATACCAACCAGCAATCCAGTCTCTTTGGCAAATCTTTTCGCTCTCTGTATCGATTCTTCTGTACCGACACTCAAGATCTCGTGCATGTTTGCTTCTTTTGCTAGGAATTCTTTACCATCTGCAATACCTTGAATCCCGTGAGGTGAAGAATCAGGTTTAACCATGCATATCTTTGTATTTAACTTATTGTACGTCACATAACGACGTATACCTTCGATGGTACCGCCTGTACCAGATCCATGTATGAATGCCTCCCAAGGTCTCTTGAGTGAGATCGCCTGCTTGTGTATTTCGGGACCAGTTACATAAAAGTGACACTCTATGTTTCTTCTATTTGAAAATTGCATTGGTGACCATGCTCTGGGGTTACTAGCAAGAAAAGCATCTCGTAATGTAATCGCTCCAGTGAAATCATCATCTGGTGCGTCGATTATTTTTGCTCCGTATATCTTCATCATCTGCTTTCTTTCTTCTGACATGTTGCGAGGCATAAAGATAACACAACTCAACCCCATACTTGCCCCAAGCATACTGAGTGCAATGCCTGTATTGCCGCTGGTAGCATCGCAAAGAATGGTGTCTTTTCTTATGTCTCCGTACAATTGTGCTTTTTGAATAACGTATGAAACCATCCGATCTTTTACGGACCCAGCGGGATTATATGTTTCTAGTTTTCCATATAAATGATCAGAGATTTTGACGATTGGTGTATTACCGATTGTGTGTCTTATATTACGCATAGTATGCTAATTATAACATGAAAAAAGTCTTTACATTCATTTTCTCATTGACATACATTATCTTTTTGTGTAATATGTTTATACCAATAAAAGAATGCAAGAAAATAGGTTATGTTCATTATAGTTATTTGTGCATAAAACATTGCAAGGAGAAAAAGTAAGATGCCAAGATTTACAGGACAAAATAAAAAAAAGATAGACCCGAGATACTTTCTTAAAGAAGGAATGCTATCTCAAATGATGGGCGACTCGGGCGTGCAAGTAGGAGATGAACTAGTCGTTAGCGGTTATGAAGTAGAGGTTACTGACGTTATTAGACCTGGTCAGTCTATCGAAGTTGCTTTGTTGGACACCAGGGACGGACTTGATACTGCAACTGCCGTATGGAATGGATCTGAATGGGAACTTGCAAGAAGTTAAAGTTTTCTCGCGAGATACATCATGATCTCAGGTGTACCCTCGAATCTTAAAGCACCCGCATTATTCGCAAGTTCGACTATCATTATAGGCACTGCTTTAATCTCCATGATTCTAGCAAGATCAACAACCCATTGATCTTCAAAATTAAGAAAGGAAACCTTCTTGTCCCACCCTCTTGCTCTGAGTGCCCTGTCTAGATCTATACACCCTCCGCACCATTTGGTAGAAAAAACAATGTAATGATCTTTTGATTGATCTTTGAGTATATTTATAAGAGTTCTCTCGTCGGTGTACTTACCACCAGTCCTTGTTTGGACTACTCCCTCGTATTCCACAACAACTTCTGAATTCCTGACATGCTGAGTGTTAGTGCACGACATCAACAAACTAACTAATATGAAAATAAAACCTTTCATTTGACAACCCTCCGTTTCTTTTTTAGTTTCTTTTCTAAAACTTTAACTTTAACTTCTAAGTCATCAATGCGATTTGTAAGCGAATAATAAGAGGATCCTAGTCCGACACTGAGAGTAACAATCGTTAGTAATGTGCCTAAACTTATTTTGAGATTCATATAATAGATATTGCGCAGGTCGTTGTTATAGGAGGTTTTTATATTTTATTTTAAAGAACTGATAGCAAGAACCATGACAACTGAGACTGCAAGTCCCATCATCACCTTAAGAAAATCTCTAGCAATCAACGGAAACACTCTTTTGATTTTTCTGTTATACCAGGTTGCGATCGCAAGTTCTCGTCCACACAACAACCCAACAAACACCCAGGTCGTGGACATAGGGACATTGGACCACTCTTTGAACACCAGCAGAATGATTGCATAAACGAAATCTATAATGGTTGCCGATCTAACATAAGATGTGGAAGATTTCTTTGAAACTATCTCCTGAATCTTACCTCCTCCTGACCTGAACATAAAAGCAAGAACAGCGCTCAAAAAGACAAGCACACACACTAAAACATCAAGACCTATTTGTCGTGGAAGAAATACAGCAATATTTGCCATATCGTGTGTTATCCAGGTATGCCAAAGAAAACCAGTTGTAATCCATTGCGCAAAGCGCCAATATTTTTTTTGTTCTTTAGGTACTTTCTTCTTTTCGTCCATACAAGTTGCTAACAACAACCAGAATCCATAAGCACTACAAGCAGCAATTGCATATCCAAGCATACTCTTAACAAGCATTTTCTCAAATACCACTGCAGTGCTGAATACTGATAGTACCAAAAAGGTCGTAGATACGGGGATCCCCATCCTTGTTAACACAAGAAGCACCGCCGGTACTGCTGCATGGTACCATTGAATTGGAACGGCCGGGATTGTGTCAAGGCGACCGAAAGATATATCACCACCGTTCTGGTGCCACCCCCATGTGATGGTCAACACAAGGACACTACTTGCCGCAAACCAAAGTTTTTGCCACGAAATTTTTCTATTAGATGACATAAAAGTGCCTAACGTTTGCACTGCGTCATTGTTAAGTACTGCTGCTCCGGCGAAGAAAACACCTATGGCAGGTAAGATTGTTTCTATCATGATTTAAATCCTTTCTAAATGAGTACGGTAAGTAAACCATGAGTTAGATAAAGTTATGTTACGATTGTGTGACTATTGTGTATAATATCCGCACGCCATTCGTACAAAATCGGATTGCATGTCGTGGGGCACTTGGCACATGCGCTCTCTAAGGGCGAGACAATAGGCATCACCGTTGTAATCCCGACTAGTGCATGCCTCACCACCGTCATTACATTCGGACAGGTGCCAAATAGAATCGGGGTTGTGACAGACATATACGATCACATCGTCCTCGGAACGCTCGGGGAGATCAGTCTCCGTTCCGTCGCCGCAGGACAGCAGGAGAAAGAAAAGGAGCATCAAGCACTTAATCATCGCTTTGCGATCGCGGCGATTTTCGCGACGTAATTTTTCATATAATGATCCTCGACAGACTCGTGAAATAGGTTAGACCAGGTACCCGAAATCAAAACACGGTTTGCATTATGCTTACTTAACCATGCCCAGTGCCCATTCGGGTGCAATACAACCTCTTCACCAACATGTCGATATTGACCACCGATAGCAGAAATGATTGTAAGAGGTGGCACGAGAGGTACTATATCTTCATTGTCGACAATTCTAGTCAAAGGCATGTCCCAATACTTTTTGCATCCCTCTTCGTTTGTTACTTTGGGTTGTCCAAAGGTAATAACCGACTCTAATGGACGACCTTCCTCGAAATAGTACATCCCTAAGATTGCTGCTGCCGCGCCCCCGAGCGAATGACCGGTAACTTTTATTTTGTATGCAGGATGTAACAACGGTGTGAACTCCTCATAAGCGGCGTGTGCAAGTCCATGAAAACCTTTATGTAGATGTATGCCCAGCAACTTGTCCTCGTCTTTACGGTACTGAGCATCCATAAGTGCGTTATGAGCATTCGCGGTACCTCTGATTGCTAACCAGTGAGTCCGGTTTTCATGATCTGAATACAATATGACTCTAGATTGCTCTTCAGGGAGCGATACCGTCCACACAGTCGATCCTAAACGATTCTGAATAGCATCAACCGTATCGTACGATAACTTGCTTAGAAGGGCGGCAAACTTGATTTCTTGCCACTTTTCCATGGGGACCTCTTTATCTTTGAGTCCATACTTGTTGATTAGCGCGGGACCGCAGGACCAGCACGCTGTTATAAGGGTTGCTATAAGCAACACCATTCCGATTATACTTTTCATTAGATTCCTCCTATAGTTCGGTACCACCGTTGGATCCTGGTAATACCTTTTCAATTCTTAACGAATATAGCGCTGTATTCGGCACTATTAACTTTCTATCTGTTTCAATTAGGTGGAAAACTGTTTTCGTTGGCGTTTGTCTGATTATTCTTGCTTTTTTCTCGCCATTAATGTATACTATATCATCTACGTCGAAGTCATGCCCGAACATAAACATTAGTCCGTCTAACACATTGCTAACAACGTTCTTGAATAAGAGCACTGCTATTGCTGCTATGAACATCCATCCATAGTGTCCTATTATGTCTGAAACTACTGCTTGGGTTGCTTCTATTACTTGTTGTGGATTATCCATGCATGAGCACCTCCCGTGACGTTGGTGCCACGGGGTAACTAGTGCTTAAGTCTGAGGATTTTTATTTTTGTGGTTTTTTGGGGGGTTAGATCCTGCCGATGTTTCTTAGATAGTCTGTGTCACGATCTTTCTTTGCTTGGTCTTCAGCATCTTTCATACGGTGGTACTCGCGGTCTTCTCTCTCTTTTTCTTTCTTTGCTCTTTCTTTATTTCGACTGTACTCTTCCTGCTCACGGTCAATTTGGAATTGACGCCGTGCCGCCTGTCGTTCTGGTTCACGCTTTTTATCGGCAACGAATTTTGCTATGCGTTCCTGATTCTCTGGACTTGCGAACAATTCTCGATTCTTGGCTCGACGCTTGTCGAGGCGACTTGGCATTCCCATTGCTGTTCTTGCTTTTTCTCCAAAAGACATCTCGTCTCCCCTGTCTTTGTAGATGCCATCTTTATCTAGATAAATTTCACCAGATCCGCCTTGACCTAAGTTGTCATAGTTTTTATTCCGCACCGCGTCCATCGCTGCCTTTTCTTCATCGGATATTTTCTCGCTGATTTGTTCTTTTCTTTCACTTACTCCCTTTGCGCTTGCTACTACTGTATCGTATATTTCTGCGAGTTCTGCATCTGGGAGCACCATGACGATCTTAAGCAGCTCGTATTTTAAGATTTCTTTCTCTTCCTCATCCAAATAAGGTAGTGCTGTGCTGATTAGAGTGCTTAAGTCAACTGCGGTGAATGCCTTTTCCATTGCATTGCTACCCTGCAATGAGTCCATTCTTGAGAAATTTTCTTTGACGGTTTTTCTTTCTTCGAGAATATTCATTGTTTTCTTGATTGTGTTGTTTGTTAGTTTCATTTTGTGCTCCTTTTTGGCGTTATAGTAAGTATACCACCAAAGTGCTTAAATCTGCTAAATTTTCTTGGCGCTAGTGAGCACGTATTAAGGCGGCGGTGGGGTCCGTAGACCCCGGTTGCACCTAGTATGCCGGAGGGGGGGAGGGGGGTGAGGTCAATCAACCCCTGTTAACAAACTAACACCCGATGCGAATTGCCCACATGCGGGTACGAAGGTCCGCTTCGTAAGGGTCAACACCACTTTGAAGGGCATTGTCAATACGTTGACACTCTGCGACGCGCTCCAATTTGGCAAACCGTTCACGCTGCAATTGTCGCTGCGCTGCTGCAGATCTGTTGGGGCTATAGTGGGTACGCCATTCGTTCATAGTGTCTTCGCAGTATTTCATGATAGTATCATTCTCACGGTCTAGTAGGTTAGTCATAGTCAACATCATTTATCCTCCAACAGTCGTTAAGCAAGTAATCATAAAACCAAAGTAGGCGGCGATAGGTATCAGGGCGAAAATCACGTCACGCATGGTGAACCTTTCAAACTGTATCAGGGTTAATTCCCTGACTACTCTTATACTATACTGGCCCCCGTGCCGGATTGCAAGGGGAATAAACATTTAATTATTAGTCATTGAATAGATCACTTGCGGGGATGCGGTCGGCACGTGCTGAGATTGCTTCGATTGCTGCTAGGTCTGCAGCCGTTGGACCTTCAGACGTCTTGACCTTCTTATCCTTGGCAACCTTCTTAGACTTGGCAACCACTGGATCCGCTTCGGTCTTTGCCTCCTTACGGGTCAAGATTGCTTCATTGTCCATAATGAACGAACCAAGGTCACCCGACTTGCACATATCGATGATCCGCTCCCACTGACCAGCATATAGGGTAACTGGCATGCGCTGTAAACCGTAGATACTGATACCGCCCTTGGCACTCACCTTCATTCGAACTTGATTCTTGACGGTTGCCTTCAATGCCTTCAATTCCGCTTGCATCGCTTCGAGTTCAGCGATTCGGTTCATGGTTGCGTTGTTTGCTACGTTGCCTGAGTTACTCATGATGTTACCCTTTCGAGGTGTCGTTTGATGTGATCCCCTTGACCACTTCTAAACTATAGTATATTGAGATAATGATTACAAGTACTTTTCTAATAAATCGTATTACCCTAATGATTCTCAGTAGTTACAAGCGATTCGCTTAGGGTTGCTTGCTAGGTATGCATTAACGTCATGCGCCCAACTAGGCACCCGGCGAGCATTCATCGACTTGGCAATTGCTCTAGCTGTCGGGTAGTTATGGCACAAACTATCGGGGACAGTGCTACCGTCTAGACCGTTAACGATTACATAAGAGTTACCAGCGGACTTAATCTTGTATACGTTGTTCATCGTTTTACCCTTTCGAGGCGTTGTTTTGTTGCGGTCCCCTTGACCACTTCTAAACTATAGTTGAACCGGTTAACGATTGCAAGTAAAAAAACAAACAATCGTAAAACCGTAATAGAATCAATCAGTTACGACTGGATACTCTTCACAATCCTTATGAGCATGTAATTCAAGGTGCTTATCAATGTGCTCAGCACAGTGGTTGACGGTACCAAAGTAAATGAGGTATGCGGTCTGTTGGTGCTTCTTAGGTAGTGACTGAATCAACTCTGCTACAGCATTCATGCCTAGTGTAGCGAATAGACCGTTCTTAGGTAGTGGGTTGGTAGTCATTGCGTTTGCCTTTCGTTTTTGTTTTCGCCTCAACTTCTGAAACCATTAAACCATAACCTGACAAACAATACAAATCTTTTTTCATTAATCGTATTTCTTCAATGATATCACATAGTTGCGAGTGACCCGAAGACTGCGAACATGTATATGGCAGTGCCTACGGTGGCCATGAGTAGATCTCGTAGGGTATAGCGATAATTGACCAGGGCGTGATGCCCTTCTAAATCTTCCATTTTATCCTCTCTATATCTGCTGTGTTTTTTATAAGCATCATGAATCGGATCGATTTTGCCTTGGCATCCGACAGGGTAGCGGCTCGGGTAGTGTACTCGGCATCCTTTACGGTACCGACTATCACTGCCCATTGCTCCGTGCGTTGCGTCTTTTTTATGAGTGCAATTCGATCTATTTCATCCCATTCGGTGAACCACGTTTCATCCCCTTCGTCATCACTGAACCGTTCCCATACTAACATTATGTCTTTTTATCGTTAGTTTTCTAACGGTTATGGGTAGTTAGTGTGTTAACACCACCGCGTTTAATACACCCTATGACATAGCATCACACTAAATAACACTATATGCCACTGCCTACCCTTTAACCATTACTAACCTATTGGTTACACTAACGATTTTCTCCTTTACTTCTTACTACGTGTACGTGACCATGCGGTTGATACGGATGTTCGTTTTGCTTTTTTTCTACGTGCCATGTATACTCCCTGCTCGTATGAGCGTTTTTTATGTGAGTGTTTTTTATATATCAGCGGGGGACCGATTCCCGATACGGTCTATGGTAAGGTCGTTTCATTCCCTATCCTCCGAGCGTTATCTGTAACGCTTGCTTGTTATTGGTATTCCCTATGAGTAAAGGTTTCTCTTTAACTCTACCTCATTAACTTGAATCCAGTTAGCATACTGTCGTGCTTTACCTACGTGACAAGATGTAGTCTGAGAGTAATACCCCATACCACCTGAAGTATAGTTAAAGAGTACCGTATCCCCTTGTTCGTTCTTGGTACCAATCCTTAAACGATACGAGTAGAGATCATGACCGTCTGTAGTGTAGCATCCTCTACTGTTCTTTGCTGATTCACCTTTAGACCAGTAGTAAGCGATGTTATCGTTTGTAGTCTTAATCATTTTATTTTATTCCCTCTCGACATTGTTTAAACATTAAACCATATTGATTCTAATAAGTCAAATACTTTTTAATCTTTCTTTGTTATGCAATGATCTCCATTACTTGCGGACCTGACACTGTGCCCACTACTGTATTATGATTGAAGGTGCGGAAGTTCTTGTTCGTGATATCCCATACGAGTTCTACACCCTCTGCAAGCTTACGGGGCTTTGCATTGCTGCTCACCTTACCGTTTAAGAAATTAGCAGGTAGATCCCCGATGCGAACGAATGACATCGTTCGATCTTCGCCTGTTGCTTTAGTGAATGTTCCGTTGTATGTCTTTACTCTCATTATATTACCCTTTCAAGGTAGTTTGTCGTTTCCGACGTTGTTTTAACATTATTGCAAACCATTTTGCAATTGTCAAATCTTTATTAAACTTTCTTATTTCTTCAATGATTCTAACACTTTATGTCCCGTAAGCAGATCTCAATTCGATCACCGCTTCAACCACTGCCTTGCTCACTTTTGTATCTGTGATGCTCGGGTTCTTATGAGCATGTAAGGCAATGACTGGACCGTCGCCATCGACTTCTGTATTGCGTGCTATTTCGTTCCACAATGACATTACCCTTTCAAAGTCCTTGTTCACATATGCTGTTAACAGTGCGTCGCCGTGTTCTTGAATGTTCATTATGTAACCTTTCTTAGTTTAACCATGTATTCATCGACTCACGCTTGATACGCTTAATCATATTCTCACCCAACATCGTCTCTATCTGTTGATAAGGTATTGTACCGTTGATATCATCCCATAGGTCCGACACTGGTTGCGGGTTGCCTGAACATCCCGACTCTGTTAATCTAGCGTTAAACTCTTTTGTCAATACGCCGCTCAATTCTTTATACTGACTCATGACTTTTTTCCTTCGCTTCATTGTGTAAACATTAAACCACATTAAGATTCAAAAGTCAAAAGTTTTTTGAACTTTCTTATTTGTTCATTAATCTCAAGTAGTTACAATAGTCATCCAATCCACTGTGCATCGTTTCCTTTAGTGCATCCCTGTCATCAACAAGGTCAATCACTGCTAACAGTGCCTCATGCTTATTGATCCCCTGATGCCTTAGTGAATCCAACACTGCAAACTTGATACTGTTGGCCAACCTTTTAGTATTTGGCAGCATAAATCTCCTTAGTGATTCGTTCTTTGTTCGTTCTCATCTGATTACTATCTGCATACTTTAACTCATGGCGGTAGCAACTATGCTCGGGATAGTATGCACCGACCCACTTTACATTGTAAGTGACTCCCCTTACGTTGCAAGGTCGGGTACCCACAACCAATCCGATGCTATCCCTGTGAATGCCCCTCAACTCTGTACTGTCTTTACCCTTGCGAGATAACTTTACGAGTGTACCCTTGGTTAACCTGTCCATTAGTCCCTCCAACATTGGTTGAAATGCCCACAATCATCTGTCAACTCCGGCAGTTGATCTGCTGGGTCACAATCTCCTCGGTCCATCTGTCCTCTATAGTCACAAATCACTGCGACGTTCACGATATGTCGATCATCATCTGAATCTAATCCACAATACGTTACCGTATGAGAGTAGTTTGCATCATATACGTTGCAAGTTTGCTCTGTACTCTCATCGATATCACCGCATCCAATGAGTGCTAGTGTGATCAGTGCTAGGATTAACTTGTTCATTCATTTTTCCCTTCAATCAATTACAAATACATTCTAGCATAAGAAAAAAAATCCCGCAAGAAAAATCGACAATTGTCAATTATTTCAATAACTTACAAGTCATTGGGGTGTGCAATCCTTGCTGGCCATCCTGCCCTTGCACCCTCATTGTATCTGTGCATCACCTTGAATATATCCCTTGGCGTGAGATCCCCTACCTCACCGTACAACTCTTGCCATGATCGCACGTTGCCTAGTCCGTCACAACTAAACATAAGTATCTCGGGTTGCATCGCTCTACTGGTGTATGAGATAAGAACGTGTTCACCCGTGGTGTCATCCCGTAACACATACTTTGTACCCTGGACACCCATAGGGTAATGCAGTTTAAGCATTCAATTCACTCCTGATGTCCTCGGTTAGACACACTCGTTTCTCTTTCACGTTATCGAATGCCTCTGGCATGAAACCCCGTAGGAATAGCAGGTGATCCAACTCACCCTTACGCATCTTATTAATCTTTGCCACTGACATAAAGACGTGACTGCCGTGTAATGTTTCAATGTATCCCGAATTCTTAACTCTCATCGTTCACCTCCTCGATTGAATCGTAATCTATCTCACCTGGATCAGAGCAACATTCCCACTCCGACCATTTATCGTAATGCGCTGCTGTCGCTAGTTCATACGCATCGTCTTGTGTCTCAGCGTCAACCTCGATATATTGCACTTGCTCTGCAAATCTTCTTACCATAAACTTAGGCATGTACCCTCCGAATGCTTTACGTTTCACCCTTAGTGCGGATAGTAAATCCTCTATAATTTTCTCCCGCTGAATACCAGTTATCACCGCTCATAATATGTACCCCACAACTTGCCCCATTTTCACCTCGTCGCCAAACTGGATTACCAAATCGAACACCATCCTGTCGATTTCATCGTGACAATTATCTCTATCAGTAACAGCGTATGAATGCGTACCAGTGATATTGAAATTCGTTATAACTACAACAATCTCTTTACTCATAAT
>TARA_R110001606_G_scaffold21511_12_pt1 | contig 22586 bp, 24 predicted proteins | sample TARA_R110001606 | Tara Oceans TARA_R110001606 (sample SAMEA4398315) | marine metagenome | biome: Polar Biome; feature: [SRF] surface water layer (ENVO:00010504); material: water (ENVO:00002006), including particulate matter (ENVO:01000060) such as... | depth 5 m | reverse complement strand
TCGCCATGGATGGCGAAAGTAGCGCCCATGGATGGGTCTACAGCGCCTCCGCGTAGGGTTGTTCCGACCGTTTGCAATGTTCGCTCCGGCGGAGGTTTTTTAGGGGAAGTATAATGGCAGCGCTGACCATTTCGCTTGGCCAGCACTCTGATAAAGGGCGCAAGCCAAGCAATCAGGATTTTTACGGCGCTTATCTACCCAGCGACTCCCTGCGCGCCACCAAAGGGATTGCGATCGCGTTAGCGGATGGGATCAGCAGCAGCGAAGTGAGCCGGGAAGCGAGTGAAGCAGCAGTAGGCGGGTTTTTAACAGACTACTACGCCACCCCGGCTACCTGGGCGGTTAAGACCTCCGCCCAACGGGTACTGCAGGCCACCAATGCATGGCTTTATGCCCAAACCCGGCAAAGCCAGTACCGCTACAACCTGGATCGCGGCTATGTGTGTACCCTCAGCGCGATGGTGATTAAGTCCACCACTGCGCATCTGTTTCACGTTGGCGATAGCCGTATCTATCAGCTCGCCGGCAATACGCTGGAGCCACTGACCGAGGATCATCGCTTCTGGGCATCCCGGGAAGTCAGTCATTTAAGCCGCGCCATGGGGGCCAGCCAGCACCTGGAGCTGGATTATTCCTCGGTATCGCTGAGTGTCGGCGATGTGTTTGTACTCACCACCGACGGTGTTTATGAGTGGCTAACCGGCACCGAAATGGTCGCGCTGATTCACGCCCATTGGGGCGATCTCGACGCGGCGGCTGAGGCGCTAATCGCTGCCGCAATCGATAATGGCAGCGATGACAATCTCACCGTGCAAATTGTGCGCATTGATTCGCTGCCTGAGCGCCACGCTAATGAGCTCTACGCGGCGCTGAGTACACTGCCGTCACCGTCTGAACTGCGCGCAGGAAGCGAGCTGGACGGCTACCGCATTGTGCGTCAACTGCATGCCAGCAGCCGCAGCCATGTTTACCTTGCGGAAGAGTTAGAAAGTGGCGAGAAGGTGGCACTCAAAACCCTCTCAACCGAGCTAAGCCAAGACCCGGCGAGTATCGAGCGGTTCGTGCGTGAAGAGTGGATTGCACGGCGTATCGATAATCAGCACGTGCTTAAAGCCCCCGTCCAAGAGCGGCCGCGCCACTACCTTTACACCGTGTTGGCCTATATCGAAGGGCAAACCCTGACCCAGTGGATGCGCGACCACCCCAACGCCGAATTAGCTAGCGTACGCCCCATCGTCGAGCAGATCGCCAAGGGGCTGCGCGCCTTTCATCGCCTGGAAATGCTGCATCAAGATTTGCGCCCCGATAACGTCATGATCGATAGCCACGGAACGGTGAAGCTGATTGATTTTGGCGCTGCCAAGGTGGCGGGTCTTGCTGATGAGGTCAATGCGGCTAGCGACGATATTCTAGGCACCGCCCAGTACACCGCGCCGGAGTATTTTCTGGGTGAAGGTGGTACGTCCCGTTCGGATCAGTACTCCCTGGCGGTGATCACCTATCAGATGCTAACCGGCACGCTGCCTTATGGCACTGAGGTGGCCAAAACCCGCACTCGGGCAGCGCAGCATAAGCTTGCCTATCAATCGGCGCTTAGCGAGAACCGTGAGCTGCCCGCCTGGGTAGATGAGGTGCTCAAAAAGGCTCTTCATCCTAATCCACACAAACGCTTTCCAGCTCTTTCGGAGTTTATCTTCGAACTACGCTCGCCCAGTCAAGAAATGCTGAAACGTGCTCAATTACCGCTACTAGAGCGCGACCCAGTGCTGTTCTGGAAGGGCGTTTCACTAGTATTGGCGCTAGTGGTTATCGCGCTGTTATTGCGGTGATGTCGCGGTCTCTGATCAGGAAACAATAAACAACGGGGTTGAAGTGGGGCGGTCTCCACCCCATGTTAGTTAACACGCTATCAATAGAAAAGGACGTTAATGATGCAAAATGTGATGCCTAACCCCGGTTTCGGTACCTTTCGCCTGGAAGGCGATACGCTCAAGCAGAGCATTCATGCGGCGCTTGAAGCGGGGTATCGGCATATCGACACGGCACAGTTTTATGGCAACGAAGCGGATGTCGGTGCAGCAATTCGTGACAGCGAGGTGCACCGCAGCGATATTTTCCTCACCACTAAGGTATGGTTTGATAACCTGGAGCCTGCCACGCTGAAGGCCAGCGTAGATGAAAGTCTCCAGAAACTGGGCACAGGTTACGTTGATCTGCTGTTAATTCACTGGCCGTCGCCCAACAATGAAGTGCCGATGGCAGATTATTTGACGGCTCTTAAAGAGGTCAAAGCAGAAGGTAAAGCGCGCCATATTGGTATTTCCAATTTCACCTGCGAACAAGTGGATGAAGCGGTTAGTATTCTGGGTAAAGGTGAAATTCTGACCAATCAGATCGAGGTTCATCCTTTCTTACAGAACCGCAAACTGGTCGAGCACTGCGAGCAGCATGGTATTCAGATTACTGCTTTTATGCCGCTAGCTGTGGGCAAGGTCATGGACGACCCGACCCTTAAGCAGATTGCCGACGCGCATCACGCCACGCCCGCGCAAATTGCCCTTGCTTGGGTGAAACAGCGCAATATGATTACCATCCCTTCATCGACCAAAGCGCGTAATATCCAAAGCAATATTGCCGCCTTTGATATAGTGCTAAGCGATAGTGAAATAGCAGAGATTGCCATGTTGGATCGCCAGGAGCGTATTGCCAACCCCGACTTTGCTCCCGCCTGGGATGAGTAAGGGGACTAATAAGCAGGGCTTGAAACGCTAAGCAATGGACGCTAATAGATGAACTTCAATTGATAGTATGTGTCGTAGGAGATGCCTGCCCAGGCAGGCATCTTTAAAAGAACGGAGAAAACGATGAAACAGCGCAAGATAAAAGACAACGCGTTAAAAGCGCAACTGCGAACGCCAATGTTTAAAATGCAGCGGCAAACTCCGAAAAAAGGTAAAGGCAGCTACTCCCGTAAAGGAAGCAACTCTCTGAGAGGGCATCGCCAAGCCGCTTAATCTGGCGTTTTGGCGATGCCTTCCCTAGGCATCGTGTGCAGCATCCCCCATGCTGTGCAATGTCCCATCAGTTTGGCCGATCCAATGGGTCGGCTTTTTTATTTACTCCCACTGTACGGCGTTACGGCGCAAAATGTCGCAAAAGCCGGTAACCGGTTCACCATAAAACGTATCTTTTCGAGTCAATAATCCAAACGGAGAAAGCGTTCGTCCAAGGTTTAGTGGCAGCATCTCAATGAGCCCTATATTGAGATGGTCTCTAAGAACGGATTCAGCCATTACCAGTAGTGCATCGCTTTTTTGCACTAGCTGCAAGGCAGCAAAAATTGAACCGCATTCGATAATATCGCGTGGCGACATTAACCCTTCCATCTCCAACTCTTTCTCTAGCGCTTGGCGTGCTGGCGTGGTTATTGGTTGAAGTATCCAGGGCCAGTGCTCTAGTAGCTGCTCAAGGGGGGGTAGAGGCTCACTGGTTAGTGAATGGCCATGGCGTACCACAGTGACCATATTTTCGTTGCCCAGTGGCTCAAAATCGAATTGATTATGTTGGATGGAGGTCGCATAGCGGGCGATTGCTATATCCACTTTACCCTGCTCAAGTAGCGCCACTAATTGATCGCTTGTCTCACCCATCAAACGAATTTGTAACATGGGGCGCAGGCGTTTCATCTCGATGATAGCTTGAGCCACCAGGTCAGGCGCGGCCCCCATAATGGCCCCAACGGTTAACTGCCCGCGTCCACCAAGCTGGTATCGATGCACTTCTTCGGCACATCGATCTAAACGAGTTAACGCGTTATCAGCAAATTCCACCAACATTTCGCCCACTTTGGTCGGGCGCATTCCCTTGGCCATGCGCTCGAATAACTGGCACGCAAATACCCGCTCAATTTCACTTAGCATACGTGTCGCGGCAGGCTGTGACATATGCATGACCACGGCAGTTTGGTGTAGGTTGCCGACTTTGCCCAGCGTCGAGAGCATAAGAAGGTGCTTATAACGAAGCCTTGCTACCAGCAATTGAAAGCTATCCATTCTCATCTCGCTTTTGAATCGATACCCAAACGGTATGGTGATTACGCTTAATTTGGCTGTGCGACATTAGTCTAGTGATTCGGTCTCTTGTTATTAAGCAGCCTCGCGCAAGTTAGCGCAATTGCTGACTCAGCGCTATTCGATAACTTAAAGGTATCGAGGCGAACCAGATAATCATTGGCTACCTTGCCCGCTTTTACTTACAACTTCCTCAAGAAGATGACGTTAACAAACATAACGAGGAGTGTTTATGAGCGAACCCACCATCAAGCAGGTACGCGCCTACACCGTCCGGGGTGGCGGTGCTGACTACCATGACCAAGCCGAGGGGCACTGGATCGATTCCCAGATCGCGACGCCCATGAGCAAGTACCCAGAGTACCGCATGACACGCCGAAGCTTCGGGCTCAATGTTCTGGGCACTTTGGTGGTTGAGGTAGAGGCAAGCGATGGAACCGTAGGGTTTGCTGTAACTACCGGTGGTGAAATTGGTGCCTGGATTGTCGAAAAGCATCTTGCCCGCTTCATTGAGGGTAAACAGGTAACTGAAATCGAAAAAATTTGGGATCAGATGTTTAACGCCACGCTTTATTACGGCCGTAAAGGGGTGGTGATTAATACAATTTCCTGTGTTGATCTGGCGCTTTGGGATCTGCTGGGTAAGGTGCGGCAACTGCCGGTGCATCAGCTATTAGGTGGCCCGGTTCGCGATGAACTGGTGTTTTACGCCACCGGCGCACGTCCTGACCTCGCCAAGAAAATGGGCTTTATTGGCGGCAAAATGCCCCTCGTTCATGGGCCAGCTGAAGGCGATGAGGGGCTGAGAAAGAACTTAGAGCACCTAGCGAATATGCGTAGCGCCGTCGGCGATGACTTCTGGCTGATGTATGACTGCTGGATGAGTCTTGATGTCAATTACGCCACTCGGCTAGCTCAGGGAGCCCAGGCGTACGACCTGAAATGGATCGAAGAGGCGCTTCCGCCCGATGACTACTGGGGCTACGCGCAGCTCAAGCGTGATGTACCTAAAGGCATGCTGGTGAATACCGGTGAGCACGAGGCTACCCGCTGGGGCTTCCGTATGCTGCTGGAAATGGAGTGCTGCGACGTTATCCAACCGGATGTGGGGTGGTGTGGTGGTATTACAGAACTGATCAAGATTTCAGCGCTGGCCGATGCGCATAATAAGCTGGTTGTACCCCATGGTTCGTCGGTTTACAGCTACCACTTTGTAATCACTCGCCATAACAGCCCGTTCGCAGAGTTCTTGATGATGGCGCCGAAGGCCGATGAGGTCGTGCCCATGTTTAATCCGCTGCTGCTGGATGAACCGGTGCCTGAAAACGGTCGCATGGCGGCTTCCAAGCTCGACAAGCCAGGGTTTGGCGTACGCCTTAATCCTGACTGCGAGTTAGCCCGCCCGTATACTCATTGATTAGCTACTAAAGGAGTTACTGATGCTAATCAAGGCGCTGCGAATGACCCTCTACCCTGGCCAAGCAGATGAATACCGGCGCAGGCATGATGCGCTCTGGCCGGAGCTTTCAAAAGCTTTGGCCGATGCCGGCATTGAGGAGTACCGCATTTTTCTTGATCCGCTCAGTCACCACCTGTTTGCGATTATGGTCTTGCGTGATGATCACCAGGTAGATCAGCTTTCTGAACTACCGGTAATGCAGCGCTGGTGGGCCTATATGGCTGACATCATGGAGACGGAGCACGATCATTCGCCGGTCAGCGTACCTCTTGATGAAGTGTTCACATTTTTCCCAGGAGAGCAGCCGTGCAAGTAGTCGATCCGCACTTACATTTCTGGGCACTTGGTCAAGGCAATCAGCCATGGCTTGAACACCCAGCCGCTAATTTGTTGGGTGACTATACCCCAATGGCCCGCGATTTTGGGCCACAGACATTGCTTGAAGAGCGTGGTGATATAGAGCTGCTAGGGCTGGTTCATGTCGAAGCCGATGCCGTTAACCCTATCGCCGAAACCCAGTGGCTAACCGGTGAACTGGCTGAACACGATAAGCTTAACTGGGCGCTAGTCGTCGGTGTGGATCTTTCTCAACCCGATGCCCAAGTGCAGTTGGAGAAGCAGTGTGCACTTTCAGAGCGTGTGCGTGGCGTTCGCCAAATTCTTAATGTGCACAGCGACCCGCTGTATGACTACGTCGGTCGGCACTATATGCAAGAGCCGCTATGGAGAGAGAATTTCGCCCAGCTCGCGCGCCTAGGGCTCTCGTTTGATTTACAGATTTATCCCTCGCAAATGGCTCAGGCCGCCGCTCTGGCTGCTCGCTATCCTGAGACACAGTTTGTGCTCAACCACGCTGGCATGTACGTCGACCGCCAAGGGGTAGAGGGCTGGCGGGCTTGGCGCGATGGTATGCGCTTGTTGGCCGCCCAAAACAATATCGCCGTTAAGCTGAGTGGCTTTGGGATGCTGGATCATCACTGGACGATGGGCAGTATTCGCCCGCTAATTCTTGAGTCGCTGGACGCTTTCGGTACAGAACGCTGCCTGTTCGCCTCCAATTACCCCGTCGACGGACTCTACGCGCGCTATGCGGATATTTGGCACGCCTATGCCGAGGTGATCGCCGATGCCAATAAAAAGGAACAGCACGCGCTGTTTGTGAGTAACGCGCAGCGTATTTACCGCCTGTAAATAGAACCTACCACTGTAAAGGAGTTGATTATGCTGCTGACCGATAAAAACGTCATTATTACCGGTGCCTCCCGGGGCATTGGCCGCGCCGCCGCTCTAGAATGCGCGCGACAAGGGGCCAATGTCGTCATTGGCTATAGCGGGAGCCCCTCCAGCCGCTCAGCGGTTGAGGAGCTAATTAGAGAAATTGAAGCATTAGGCCAGAAAGCGGTGGCCGTTGGCGCCCCTGCGGGAGACCCGGAAACCGGTGAATTACTGGTAGAAGCCGCCGTCAGCAATTTTGGCGGCGTCGATGTTTTTGTCAATAACGCGGGTATTTGTCCCTTCCACAGTTTTCTCGATATGCCACGCGAATTGTACCTTGAAACGGTCAATACCAATCTTAACGGCGCCTTTTTCGCTGTGCAGGCGGCAGCGAATCAGATGAAACGCCAGGGCCGTGGTGGCGCCATCATTGCGGTCAGCTCTATTAGCGCTTTGGTGGGCGGCGGCATGCAAACCCACTACACCCCCACAAAAGCCGGGCTGTTATCACTAATGCAATCTTGCGCTATTGCGTTAGGCCCCTATGGCATTCGTTGTAACGCACTCCTGCCTGGAACTATCGAAACAGATATCAACAAAGATGACCTTGCCGATCAGGATAAACGCGATTACATGGCAAGCCGTACTCCATTGGGCCGATTAGGGCGTCCGGAGGATCTTGCAGGCCCTATCGTTTTCCTCGCCTCAGAAATGGCGCAGTACGTCACCGGTGCTTCGCTGCTGGTTGATGGGGGCATGTACGTCAATCTGCAGTAAACGGTATTTATCGCTTTTCAAGGAGCTACTGCATGCAAATGCCCGTTAATACATTTAAAAGCGCGCTGACTAAAAGAGATCCCATTTGGGGTTGCTGGGCTGGTTTTGCGACTGGTTATGCCGCTGAAATTGTGGCGAGCACTGGTTTTGATTGGCTGCTGATTGATGGTGAGCATGCTCCCAATACGGTGCCGACTATTTTGGCTCAACTACAGGCAGTGGCACCTTATTCGGCGGCGCCGGTGGTTCGCAGCGTTAACCAGGACGCTGCGTTGATCAAACAACTACTCGACATTGGCGTTCAGACACTGATGGTGCCAATGGTGGAAAGTGCTGAGCAAGCCGCAGCCCTGGTGCGTGCTACTCGCTATCCACCCCATGGCATACGCGGTGTCGGCGGGGGCTTAGTGCGTGCAACACGCTGGGATGGCGTGGATGACTACCTAACTAAGGCGCATGAGTCGCTCTGTCTAATCGTACAGGTTGAATCACCCAAAGGCGTTAAGCAGGCGGAAGCGATTGCGACAACCGATGGGGTTGATGCGGTCTTTATTGGCCCGGCGGATCTTTCGGTGGGGATGGGGCATCCAGGCAATCCGGGGCATCCAGACGTTCAAAAAGCCATTGAACAAGTTATTAAAACGGTGCAGGCGGCGGGTAAGCCGGTGGGGATCCTAGCGCCGCTTGAAGACGACGCACGCCGCTATCAGGCGCTTGGCTGCCAGTTTATTGCGGTGGGAATCGATATTAGCTTTCTGCGCCAGGGCGCGCTTGCAACCGTTGCGCGCTATAAGGGGCAAGCCGCGAACCAGTCTTCCAGCACTTATTAACTCACTGCTTGTTAGTAAGCACTTCTTAATCAGCACTGCTCAATTTAGCTCTTATCAGCAGATGGTCTGATCAAGGCCAATATAATCACAATAGGAGAATCAGGATGACACAGCCAACCATTTATCAAAACTATATCAACGGCGCATTTGAAGCGGCCCAGCAGCACCTGGAGGTATTTAACCCCGCCAACCAGGCATTACTATCGCGTGTTCCCGCTTCCAATGCTGACGATGTCGAGCGAGCGTTAGATGCCGCGCGTGCAGCGCAAAAGGGCTGGGCCGCGACGCCAGCCGTCGAGCGTGCGGCTTTTCTGCATCGTTTAGCCAATAAGCTGCGCGATAACGTTGCCCATTTGGCACGTACCATTACGGAAGAGCAGGGCAAAATCAGTGGGTTGGCGGAAGTGGAAGTTAACTTTACCGCCGACTATTTGGATTATATGGCCGAGTGGGGGCGCCGCATTGAAGGTGAAATCATTCAGAGCGATCGCCCTAAGGAGAACATTTTCCTTTTCCGTAAGCCACTTGGGGTGGTAGCGGGCATTTTGCCTTGGAATTTCCCGTTTTTCTTGATCGCACGCAAGATGGCGCCGGCATTAGTCACGGGCAATACCATCGTAATTAAGCCCAGCGAAGAAACACCCAATAACTGTTTTGAGTTCGCCCGTCTGCTAGATGAAGTGGGGTTGCCAAAAGGTGTGTTCAACGTGGTGAGCGGCACGGGTACTGAAGCGGGTAACGCCCTTACCGCTAGCCAGCAGGTCGATATGATTAGCTTTACGGGCAGCGTGGAAACGGGATCACGCATTATGGCCAATGCCGCTAACAACATCACTAAGCTCAATCTGGAGTTGGGTGGTAAGGCACCGGCTATTGTGCTGGATGATGCGGATCTCGACCTGGCGGTGAATGCGATCCGCAGCTCACGGATTATCAATACCGGCCAGGTATGTAATTGCGCCGAACGCGTTTACGTTCAGCGTGGCGTTGCAGATGAGTTTATTGCGCGTATTGCTAAAGCAATGGAGGCCACCCGATATGGTGATCCGCTAGTGGATAGCGATGTTGAGATGGGGCCCATGATCAACCGAGCGGGCCTGGATAAAGTGGCCAAAATGGTAGAAACCGCTCGTGGGAATGGGGCTGAGTTGATTACCGGCGGTAATATCGCGGATCTGGGGGCCGGCTTCCACTATCAGCCTACGGTGCTGTCGGGCTGTCGCCAAGATATGACCATTATGCGCCAGGAGATTTTTGGGCCGGTTCTACCCATCCAAATCATCGATAACCTTGATGAAGCTATAGCACTGGCCAATGACTGTGAATATGGCCTTACCTCATCGATTTATACCCGGAGTCTTAATAACGCTATGCAGGCTTGTCGCGAGCTTGATTTTGGCGAGACCTATATCAACCGAGAGAACTTTGAAGCAATGCAAGGCTTCCACGCCGGCGTACGAAAGTCAGGTATAGGCGGGGCGGATGGTAAGCACGGTCTTTATGAATATACCCATAGCCATGTGGTGTATCTGGAGGCTTGATACGCAACGGTAACAACAATAGAGGTACACGCCATGAGTAATGCAAATTACTCAGCCCCAGCGGCAGCAAAGCCTGCTGTTGGGGGTGGGGAGTATGAGCGTTCGCCGGTGCCAGAAAAGGCTCGGCTGGGCTTCAAAAGTTTTATCGGTATGTATGCAGGTGAGCACACTGCAGGTACAGAGTTGATGATTGGTCCGCTCTTTGTATTAGCAGGGGTCGCCGCTTTTGATGTAGTAGTAGGACTTTTAATAGGTAACTTACTAGCGGTATTGAGCTGGCTGTTACTCACTGCACCGATTGCAACGCGAGTTCGGTTAACACTGTATTGCCATCTGGAAAAAATTGCTGGTCGCTATACCGTCATACTCTATAACTTAGCTAACGGTCTGGCCTTCTGCTTTCTTGCTGGCGCAATGATTACCGTATCTGCCACGGCCGTCGGCGTATGGTTTGGTTTTCCTCTGCCAACCCTTGCCGATTTGTTGCCCAATAGTCTTGGCTGGGTACTTAGTGTTATCGGTGTTGGCATCGTGATTACGTTGGTCGCTGCCTATGGTTATCGCTTTGTTTCCTGGTTTGCCAACATAGCTGCCCCCTGGATGGTGCTGATGTTTCTGGGTTTTGGCATTGTTTCCTTGAAGTGGTTTATTGATGCCACCGGCGCAGAAGCAAGCTCGGCAAGCGACTTATGGATGCTGGCGGAGACGGCTATTTGGACGGGTGTTGAAGTGCCCGGTCAGCCCAGTTTTTCAATTTGGCACGTTATTTTCTTTGCTTGGTTTGCCAATATGGCCATGCATGTGGGGATGGCTGATTTAACGATACTGCGCTTTGCTCGCAAGAGTTGGTATAGCATAGCCTCGGCCGCAGGAATGTATGTTGGCCACTTTATGGCTTGGCTGTCGGCTTCTATGCTCTTTGCCTTTCAAATGTACGAGGCAGGATTAACTAGTGATACTGCGGTTATTGCAGCCTCTGAAGCTGGCCAGATCCCCAACCCCTTGCCAGGGCCACTTGCTGACCAAGCGCTCGGAGTGGCCGGATTAATCTGTGTCATCATTGCCGGCTGGACAACGGCTAACCCCACTATTTATCGGGCGGGGCTGGCATTCCAGGCGATTATCCCCACTGTTTCACGCTTTAAAGTCACGATTGGGACGGGGCTTCTCACCACCTTTGTGGCGCTGTTCCCTGGTGTTGCAATGCAGCTCTTGGGTTTTGTTGCTCTTTACGGTTTGTTGCTAATGCCCATTGGCGCCGTGATCTTTATCGACTATTGGGTATTACCAAGGCTTGGATTAAAAAGCTTTTATGCAGAGCATGCTGGAAATAAGTTCACTGTGCCGGTGATAGGGACTTGGTTAATTACCTTGGTTATTTGCTTGTTTATGGCGAAATTTGCCGGAATTGAAATATTTTTTGTAGCCTTGCCTGGGTGGTTTATCGCAGCGGCACTTTTTATTGTTCTTAGCTTTATTACACAGCGCCAACGGACTGAGCAAGGTGATCGATCATCGGCAAAGGCCGGCCGATCCACAGGCATGGCATCTTCTGTATCAACACAGGAGTCAACCTAATGCGCTCGCTACTGCAAATTATTTCACTTTCAATGCTCATTTTAACGGTAATGTTTCCACTGCTGTACCTGTTTGATGCAGTGAATGAAACAACAATGAAAGGAGCTATCCTAGCAGTTACGGTCGTTTGGTTTATAGCAACGCCCTTATGGATGAAATGGGAAGGCCAAGACTCGACAGGGTAAGATAGCGTTTCTTGGATTTTTTCTTATCTATTGTCTTTTAATTAGCGACGGATTCTTTCCGTCGCTTGTTTAGCTGTCAATAATTCAAATGAAATTATTGTTTAGTTTTCTAATAAAATCAGAGCTTTTCTCTATATCACCTTGATCGATTTCATCCATAATGATACTTATGTGTGGCTTCTGTGAAACGAGTTTCTCAAAGATAATATCGTAATCCAGCCAGCCTTGACCCAGGGGCACAAAGCGTAGATTCCCTTCTTCCACAATGAAATCTTTGGCATGGAGAACAACCACTCTATCACCCCATGAGTCGATGGCTTTCTGAAGTATCTCATTCTGATTAAGATAATTATCACTTGTTAAAAAGTTAACGGGATCAAAGATTATCTGTAAATTGTTAGATTTTACCTCTTCAAGAAGACGTCTTACTTTCTCCGGGCTATGAAGCGGGTGGTTAACGCCAGGCTCTATACCCACGATAGCACCAAATTTTTCTGCCTCCGCTACCAGCTCCTTAACGCTATCCACCATTGCTAGAAAAGGTGCCTCTGCAAAATTTTCTTCCGTATATATAATGTCAGCGTTTATGTTACCCGTTTCAGTGCCAACTATGCTGCAGCCAAAGTCGCGCACATATCGCAGGTGTTCTTTAAAACGATTTAAGGCTTGCCGCCTTTGGTTGATATCTGGGTGTATGATATTGACATAGCAGCCAAGGACAGCAATTTGAATATTAGCTTGGCGAAAAGCGTTGTTAATATGGTTTGCCAAACCCGGTGTTAAAAAGCCAGGCTCAGTTCTAAAGTCAAATGATTTATTTAGCGCTAATTGTACTGAGCTGATATCTCTATGCGAAATATCTTCCACAAGGCTTTCTAGTGACTGCATAGGCAGGTCATGGGCTCTAATGCCAATATTCATAAAATCTCCAAAATACAAGCACGCACGAAATAGCGAAATTTTTGACCCATTTCGCTGAAGTTTATCGTGAGAGGAGGGTAATAAAAGTGGACGAGGTATGACGTGATGATCCGCGCCACACCTCTTATCCCTACATGGTTACTGCGTATTCACCGATTTAATTTGCTGATATATAGCGTACTGCTCTGGCGCGTTTTCAAGTTCTTCATACATGGGCTGTACAGCTTCCTGGAAAGGAGCGATGTCTACTTCGTTAATTTCAACGCCGAACTCATCTCTAATTTGAGTTCTAGCGCTAGCTATAGCTTCCAGCCACTGCTCAGTCTGGAATTCAGTCGATTCCTGGATGGCCTCAGTGACAGCATTACGCTGTTCCTCAGAGAGCGAATCAAGCACTCTGTTGCTAATGAGGATAATATCGGGAATACGCGTATGGCCATCAAGAGTGTAATGATCAACAACTTCTCCATGGCGGGCGGCGGTAAGGGCAAATTCATTGTTTTCCGCACCGTCTAAAACGCCTTGTTGTAAAGCGGTGTAAACTTCTTCTTGGGCCATAACTACAGGGGACGCTCCGAGTAACTCCATCGTATCAATGGCGGTTTGGCTTTGCATTACGCGGATTTTTTTACCTGATAGATCCTCAACGCTCTCTATTGGGTCGCCGGTAGTATAAAAGTTACGCTGGCCTGAGTCGTACCAGCCAACGCCAACAAAACCTTGGTCTTCTGTTGAGTGATAAACATTTTGCATGATTTCTTTATCGTTCATGACTTGATAAAAATGTTCCTGGTCGTCGAATAGATAAGGCATTGAAAAAACATCATAAAGAGGCGAAAAGCTTCCCATTAGCCCGCCCGAAACCTTGGTCATATCAATAGCGCCAGCTTGGAGTAATTCAACCAGTTCGCTTTCGCCTCCTAATTGGCTATCGGGAAAATAAGATACACTGATAGAGCCATTCGTTTTCTCTTCAACAAGCTCTCCAAAGAGGGCTAACGCGTCTTTTACCGGTTGTGAATTTTGCGCATAGGCTAGCTTAAGATTGATATTGTCCTGGGCGTGAACAGCCCCAGTACCTAGTGAGAGTGCAGCAATCGCAGCAGTTAAAAGTGTTTTTGCGTAATGTGGCGTGGTCATGATCAACTCCTTGGTTTGATATTATTGGTGTAGAGCGTCCTATGGACTTACTGCAGTTACAGATATGTCCGCATGTATTCAGATAAGCACAAAATAGCCATAGCCTGGCCATAAGGCATCGAAGTTAAAGGGATGTTTCTGTAGTAATCGAGGTTTTCTCCCATCGCTGTTCCGAAAGAAACCTGTTCAAGTTCACCTTCTGAATTGATGTTTTCGATAACACCCTTGACGGCTTTTTCAGCCATAGGGAAATGTGCAGCATCGATATAACGCAGCCTTACTGCCTTTAAAAGGCCATAAGCAAATCCCGCTGTTGCTGACGCCTCAAGATAAGAGTCAGAGTCATCCAGCAGGGTATGCCAAAGACCAGAGTCTGATTGCCATTTGCCCAGTGCCTCTACCTGGGACTCAAGCGCCTGGATAAGGAAACGTCTGAAAGAATCGCTGTCGGGTAAATCCAATAGTTCTAAAAACTCAGGGATAACAATGGTGAGCCAGCTATTACCTCGAGCCCAAAGAGCGTTGGCGTAATTATGGTTGCCGTCAAATGTCCAGCCGTGAAACCAGGCACCGGTTTGTCTATCCATTAAGTATTGGATGTGAATTAAGAACTGGTATTTGGCTTCCTCTACGTACTCAGGTTTATTTAGCAAGAGGCCAATCTTAGCTAGCGGAAGAACACTCATCATTAATGTGTCATCCCAGATTTGCTGATGGTTCTCATTGTTATAAACAATATGCTGTAAGCCCCCTTTTTCTGTACGGGGCATGTCATACATCACCCACTCGGCCCAAGCTTGCAGGTAGGGGAGCCACTCCTTACGACCAGTCTCTTCATAGCGGTAGGCAAGGGTTAGAAAAGGGCATACTGTATTTACGTTTTTTGTTGCTAAGCGCTCGTTGAATCGCTCTTTGAACCATTTGTCAATAATGGCCAAAGTGTTGCTATCCCCAGTTTGTTCGTAGTACTTATAAATGCCGTAGAGGCCAATGCCATGTGTCCATTCCCAGCCGGCCCAGCCCTTGGTATCTATGGTTCTCCCATCATCAAGGTGCAGCAGAAATTCACCCGTTTCATCCTGTATATTAATCAGGTTGTGAATGGTTTTATTGATCAGATCAGTTACTTCATTTTTTTCAATAAACCGCTCGTTCTGCCTTAAAAGAGCGCTGTGCTTTACGCTAAATACTTGCATGTGGATATGCTCCATTTATGATTATGAGATTAAAGGCCCATGAGTCTGGGTAGGAATAGCGTTATTTGTGGGATGTAGGTAATCAAAAGCAGCGTAAACATAATGACAATATAAAAAGGTAATAGTGGGAGAAGTAAGTTTTCTACCTTCTCTTTTGCGATGCCAGCGCCTACAAATAAACCGGTTCCAACAGGCGGGGTAATGGTACCAATACAAAGATTGAATACCATCACGATCCCAAAATGGACGGGATCAAGCCCTATCTGATTAGTGATGGGCAATAGTATTGGTGTGAAAATCAAAATGGCTGGGCCGATATCCATAAAACAGCCGATAGCTAACAGCATCACAGTGATGACTAGCAATACAATTACAGGGTTGTCAGACAGTCCAAGAATAATGCTGCTTAAGGCAGAGGGCAGCCCGGTAATCGACATGGCGAATGACATTGCAGCGGAGGCTGCTAGCAAAAACATAATAACACCCGTCGTTTCAAGTGCTTTTATAAGCGCTGACTGAAACGTCGAAAAATTAATGGTTCTATAAAAGCAGATAGTTAGCAGCATCGTATATATAACTGAAATAGCAGATGCTTCTACGGCTGTGAAAACGCCAAGTACGATCCCACCAATAATGATTACAATCAAAAACAGGCTTGGAAGGGCATCTGTTATTACCTTCCACACTGATGAGTTCCGTAAATCAATTTTTGTGGTGTAGCCACGAGACTTCGCCGTCATATAGGCAACTAGCATACAGCCTAGCCCCCACAAGCAGCCAGCGACCAAGCCGCCAGCAAAGAGCGCTGAAATAGATGTACCTCCGCTTGCTAGCGCGTAAAGGATGAAAGCAGTAGTTGGGGGGATCAGCATACCCGTTGGAGCGGAAGCGATATTGGCAGCTGCAGAAAAAGGGCGACTATAGCCTTCCTTTTCACTCATGGGTACCATCACACCACCGATGGAGGTAGAGGCAGCAATCGCGGATCCGGAAATAGCACCAAACATCATATTACCCATGATATTGGTATGTGCTAGCGAGCCAGGGATCCGGCCGCTGAACAACTTGGCAAAGTTAACCAATCTTAAAGCGATCCCCCCATGATTCATCAAAACCCCGGAAAGAATAAAAAAGGGTACTGCCAAAAGTGTAAAGCTATCCAAGCTTGATACCATTTTTTGAGCAGTCGTGAAAATAGCAATTTCAGGCGGTAGGGCTATCAGTATGGTTGCCATTGAAGAGACAGCAATACAAATGCCAATCGGCACGCCAATGATAAGCAGGCCAAGAAATGTTGCTATTAATATAATGCCAGCATCTAACATCATGACGCCTGACTCCTGGTTAAAAATATATTTTTATAAATAAGGCAGCAATTATTAAGGCAGTAAACAATAATAATTGCTCCAGATACAGGAAGTGATAGGTAGAGAAGACCTTTGGGTATATTAAGCATTGGGTAAATTTGGCTCATGCTATTTGAGGTCGCTTGCATGCCTCCATAAATAAGTACTACGGCAGAGAATCCAATAAATAAAAACTCCATTAAAAAGTCGCAGCCAATTTTCCATTTTCCTGTTAATTTGTCGGTGAGTAACGTTAAGCTGACATGCTCTCGTTGCCCGGTAACGTAAGCAATTGCTAGCATTGATAACCATACCAGTGAGAATCTGAGCAGGGCTTCTGATATCGTGCTAGGTGTGTTGAGTACATAACGAGCTATTACTTGCCAACTAGCGACACCCACCATCGATATAAAAAGTAGGCAGCATGTGAGCTTTAATATTTTGTCCATGGCGGCGTGTATTGTTAGCATTGTAATTTCTCTCTTAGCTTTAAGTGCTTTTTGTTTGCTAATTAGCTATCAGTTTGCCTAGTCCAGAGATGATAGTTGGTAGGAGAAATTAATTCCTCCTACCTTTTTATACACTAAAATTTATACTGATAACCAATTAGAAAAGAACTGTTACGTTGCCCAGGATCCATGCCAGCATCTGAGCTATTGCGATCTCTATGAACATACCCGCCGAAGATAGTGTTATTAGCGTTCAAGCTATTGAAGACAAGGAATTCATGTTCTACGTAGTCGCGGTCGCCAGTGCCGAAGTTTGGAGAGCTGCTTTCATGTTTGAAATGGTAATGGGGATTGTAAAGCAGCATCCAGTCGTCATTTACGTTATAGGTAGCATATAGATCGATCCGCCCCGCACGGCTTTCTATCGCAGTTTCATGACTAGTGTCATGTTCGTAACGGTAGCGTCCTGCTAATCCCCAGCCATCTCCTTTGTAGCCTATCCTCAATCCTGCAAGGGCTCGAGTTACGTTAGATCTGAATTTTGCTCCAACCTGCGGTGTCAAAGACCATTGATTTTGTTGGTCTAGCTGAAACGAAGGAAAAGAGTAATTAACGAATGCTTCATCGTGTTTTGGCCAGCCGCTTTCATGGACGCCATCTTGCCAGAACCAAGATTTTTCGAACATTAACGATGAGGAGTCTTCAAATATCCGGGTGATTGCAATTTTTGGAAGCGTTAAAGCATGGTCATTGGTGGTTTGCTCCAGCTTCATGGTCAGAATGTTTTCTGCCGACCATGCGGTGCTAGAAAGCGTCAGTGCAGTACAGGTTGCCGCTATGCCTGTTACCCATTTCCCCTGGCGAAATATAGTCATATTTTCTCCGTTGTTAGTGTTATTAGATAGTGTCCGATCCCGTGGCGAATCCAAACGTATTACTGACAATTCCATTTAATGGCCCGCGGGTTCGTATTAAATGTATCAGCGTATCTTTAAAATTGAAACGCCGTTTCTTTTATACTTTGGTCGAGTTTTTGTTTGATTATGATCGGGCCGCTCATGTTTGAAGATGGCAATTAGATGTTTTTTGATGTAAATTCAGACCAATAGTCCAATTTTTATGAAACGAGGTATGAGATATATGGTCGCTTCGCAAAAGCCCGATAATGTGGCAGCCGTCATGAAGGTGTTCGCTATTCTTGAGGGGCTGGCTGAGCAACCGAGCATAGGCCTTTCTGAGCTTTCGCAGCGATCTTTTACTTCCAAAAGCACGGCGTATCGCTTTCTGCAAACCATGAAAGAGCTAGGCTATGTGGTGCAGGAAGAGGAGACGGAAAAATATGCCCTTACGCTGAAGCTATTTGAACTGGGAGGGGCGGCTCTCGAAAACGTAGATATGATCCAGCTGGCGAATACTGAAATGCGGGCGCTGTCTGAAAATACGCATGAGGCTATTCATTTAGGTGCCCTGGATGAAGATGGGCAGCATATAGTGTATCTGCATAAATATGATTCCCATTTCAACCTGTGCATGAATTCACGTATTGGCAGACGCAGCCCTGTTTACTCAACGGCCATGGGTAAAACCTTATTAGCGTGGATAGATGAAAGTAAAGCACGCCAGATTCTTGAAACTACAGAGTTCATAGCACGTACTCCACATACGCTGACTAGCACTGAAGCTGTCATGAATGAATTGCCTGAAATTCGTAGAACGGGTGTTGCTGAAGATCGAGAAGAGGCTGAATTAGGGGTACGCTGCCTTTCAGTGCCTGTATTTGATAGGTTTGGCAAGGCGGTGGCGGCGCTGAGCTTGTCTTTCCCTATTGTCCGTTATGATGAACAAAAACGTGACGAGTACGTCCAGCTACTGTTTAAAGCTGGGCAGCGTGTTTCTTCTGGACTGGGTTTTCATGAGTACAAATTTGCTGACCCGTTAGACGCTTCTTAAATTTAGAATGTGGGGCTCAGAGCATCTAGCCTCAAAATAAGTAGGCGCCGACTTAATAGTGGGCGCCTTTTGTTTGAAGAAAAACTGTGGCTAACGGGCAAGCCAACCGCCATCGACAGCCAGAGTATGACCGTGTACATAATTGGATGCGTTAGAGGCAAGAAACACCGCAGCACCAGCAAGATCTTCGGGCGCGCCCCATTGACCAGCTGGAATACGTTTTAGAATCTCCTTACTGCGCTCTGGGTCATTTCTTAACGCTTCCGTATTGTTCGTAGCCATATAACCAGGGGCAATAGCATTAACGTTTATGCCTAGATGAGCCCACTCATTTGCCATTAGCCGAGTAAGACCTAGTACACCACTTTTTGAGGCGGTGTAGGATGGCACCCGTATGCCGCCCTGAAAAGATAGCATTGATGCTATGTTGATAATCTTTCCTCGGCCTTGGCGATTAATGCAGGCTCGAGCGAAGGCTTGTGAAAGAAAGAACAGGCTCTTGAGATTCACGTCTAGAACATCGTCCCAGTCTTTCTCAGTAAACTCCAATGCATCAGCGCGGCGTATAATGCCAGCGTTATTGATTAAGATGTCAGCAGTGCCAAATTGCTGCTCGGTTTTGTGCATGATCTCAGCGATAGGCGTGGTACTCCCCAAGTCGGCTTCAATCGCCAGGAATTGCACTCCCATTGCTTCGACGCGTTGCTGGGTTTCTGCAGGTGAACGTCGATTAACTCCAACAATATTACAGCCCGCCTCCGCGAGCCCTAAGGCCATACCTTGGCCAAGTCCAGTATTGCAGCCGGTTATAATGGCTGTTTTGCCACTTAGATTGAATAAAGCATTACTCATTCTGGCTCCTTGTACGTTAGCGCAGGTCATCCATCGCAATATGATCCATATCGGAGAAAGTCTGGTTTTCACCCGCCATTGCCCAGATAAACGTATATCTACCTGTGCCAACACCCGTATGAACAGACCAACTAGGTGAAAGGGCCACCTGTCGGTTGCGGACGATCAAGTGTCGTGTTTCTTGTGGCTCGCCCATCATATGGAAGACCACGCTATCATCAGCCATATCGAAATAGAGGTATGCCTCCATACGACGCTCATGGGTGTGGCAAGGCATGGTATTCCATAGACTGCCTTCTTCTAGACGCGTCATGCCCATGAGTAACTGGCAGGTTGGCAGCACGTCGGGTACCAAGTATTTATAAATGGTGCGCTCGTTACTATTCGCGGCATTGCCTAGTGTCTGGGGGGATGCTTCATCTAGCGTGACTTTGCGTGTGGGGTAAGTCTGATGGGCTGGGGTGCAGCAGATATAAAAAGCGGCAGGATTGGAAGTGTCAGTGCTTTCAAACTGCACTTCACGGCCTCCCTTACCAATATAAAGTGCTTCATGGGTATTCACTGAATATTGCGTACCATCCACGGTAATCTTCCCAGGCCCACCGATATTAATTGTGCCTAGCTCTCGGCGCTCGAGGAAATAATCGGTGCCTGTATGCTTGCACATGGACGTAGATATAGGGACGGGTTGGTCGACAGGAATTACACCACCAACGATGAGCCTATCAAGATGGCTATATACCAGCGTCAACTGATTTTTTACAAATAACTCTTCGATCAAGAATTGGTCGCGAAGCCCTTGGGTGTCTAGTTGCTTCGCATGTTCACTGTGGATAGCTTGCCGAAATTCCATAGATACTCCGAATCGTCGTTCTCTAAAAATAGAAATGATGGTTCAAAATAACAAGACCTCTATTTTTTTTCAATGCCAAGAACAAGACTGATTCTTGGTAGGTGTGGGAATGTTCACTGGTTTAGTGGCTAAACACTGTAAACGCCCCGGCCACTTCCTGTGGCCGGGGCGTTGGCTATGCCAAACTACTCCCGCAGTGTGGACATTTTTCGTGGGCGTCGCGGGTTTCAGCTTGATGGCGTTGGTTGCGTTGACTTGGTTCCTCTACGCCGTGAATGGATACCAGCTGGCCCTGCTCCCAGCGTAAGCCGATATCTTTTAATAGGTGCGGGTCATGAAAGCGCGTATCTTCGTACAGACGGCGCTGAGTGCGCGCGTGTTTTAGGGCGCTGAGTAGTTTGCGGGTAATTGTTGCTACTGCCATGGGGTCGGTCTCCTGGGTTAGGAGGCCGGGCAACACCGCGATCAGGCAGTCTCAAAGGTAACGATAAAACAACATGGCCGCGATACTTGCCGCGGCCAATTTCCTCTCTACATCTCTGGCGCGCGACAATAATAAGCTGATACCGCATTATTATTAATGCGATGCAGCTTATTCATTCGGGTCGCGGGGATTTGCCAGCGCATGTTGAGGTCTCTGAAAAGTCTTACTTTAAGAACGTCTCGTTAATAAAACCAAACTGCCTTTACAAGGCAGCTCTTATCTTTTAACCGATGCTTATATGAGCGTCAACCTATTCGGCGACTTGTCGTAGGTGGGATGTTTGGCAAGTCTCCATGCGATACCCCGATTGGTAAACGCTGCGTAGACGCAGGCCATGACGGCCATCCAGTTCCAGCTTGCGGCGTAGGCGGCTAACGTGGGTGTCAACGGTACGCGTCGAAACATCCCCTTTAATACCCCACACCAGCTCTAGTAAGTGGGCACGGGTAATGAGCTCACCAATTTTTGAGAAGAAGAGGGTGGCTAACCGATACTCTCGCTCGGTTAAATCAATGGCGTTGCCCGCGACGCTGATATAGTGCTCTTCGGTGTGCAGTGTAAAGGTCTCAGGGCAAGTCGATGCTGGGCGCGGTGTGGCATACCCTGACCGTCTACCTAGTGCGCTTACCCTGGCAATGAGCTCACTGGGGCGAAGGGGTTTGGCAAGAAAATCGTCTGCGCCCTGTTCGAGTGCTTTAACGACGTCGTCTTCGCCTTGGCTGGCGGTAATAAATAGGATTGGGCCGCGCCAACTGTCGTGTTGGCGCAGGTGGGCAACGACATCCATGCCGTCGCTGTCGGGGAGGCGCCAGTCGATAATCAGCAGGTCAAAGGTGTGCTGCTGCGTCGCGCGGCGAAGCTCGCTGGAGCGACTAAACAGCGAAACTTGGTGTTCTGCCGTAAGTAGACACTGCTCAATAAAAGCCTGCTGGTCGAGGTCATCTTCAAGTACGCCAATATGCATGCTGATTTCCCGTATTATCGTCTTATAAATGTCACACCCGTCGAAGCGGCAAACTCATACGTTAAGTTTAGTTGATGATGATGCGTTGACACAAAGGTTCACAGTTTATCCGCAGACGGCCGATATATACTCATCGCACTATTAATCGCTAATACCGAGGTGCAGCCCAATGCGTCGTTCTTTGGTTCTTAAATTCTGGGAGGGCATCGTCGCGTTGGGTATGGCCTTGCTGTCATCCCAGGCTATTGCCTTGGAAGTACCTGAAGGCCCGGTGATATTGGTAGTGAGTGGAAAGGTGGGGCAGACTAATGTCGGTGACGAAGCCCATTTTGATAAAGCAATGTTAGAAAGCTTAGGGCAACACGAAACGATTACCCGTACGCCCTGGCACGACGGCGTGATTGGCTTCTCTGGTCCCTTGGTGCGAACTATTCTGGAAACCGTCGATGCTGAGGGGGAGGATATTCGTGTAGTAGCGTTGAATGAGTACGCTGCGACAGTGCCCATCAGTAATTTTGAGAATTACGATGTCATTCTTGCCATGCAGGCAAACGGTAAAGCGTTGCGAATTCGCGACCAGGGACCGCTGTTTGTCATTTACCCTTTTGACCAGCATCCCGAGCTGCTAGATGAAGAGATATTTTCGCGCTCTGTGTGGCAGGTGGCGCGCATCGACGTTGAATAAAATAATCGGACAAATGCCATGCTGGCCTTATTGAAGTTCTATTTTTCCCGCAGCACCAGGGTCGCTACATTCTCAGCGATCCTTTTTTTTC
>TARA_R110001606_G_scaffold382415_1_pt1 | contig 22628 bp, 20 predicted proteins | sample TARA_R110001606 | Tara Oceans TARA_R110001606 (sample SAMEA4398315) | marine metagenome | biome: Polar Biome; feature: [SRF] surface water layer (ENVO:00010504); material: water (ENVO:00002006), including particulate matter (ENVO:01000060) such as... | depth 5 m | reverse complement strand
CTGTCCTCTCTGTCCTCTCTGTCCTCTCTGTCCTCTCTGTCCTCTCTATCCTCTCTGTCCACGTTGACCCACCCTGCCCTCACTGACCACTCCGGCCTCGCTCATTGCTTTAACTTCGCCTTGGTGAATTGATCTCTCCAAGATTCGTTGTCATGAACAAGGTGTTCTGCCCCTTAAAAGAACGCTCCAGTAACAGTCCCTCTATTCTGCCGCGCATATTTCTACAAGTGTGTACAACGCCAATTTAGCGCCCTTTTGGCTCGTATAATTATTGTTGTTTACAACCAACGTGACCAAGACTGCAGGATTTTTTATGAAGGCCGATGAAATGAACAGCCCGGTGGCGAGAGTGATAATCGACGTTTTGGCAGAGCGCCACGACAGGAATTATGTCGAAGAGAAAAAGGAGCGTCTTAGATCTTTGGAGACCGCTCATGTGCTGCTTTGGTGCCACTGCTTGGACGGCGCAAATCAAGCAGCAGTGAGCGCCAGACTGGGTTTATCGCCAAGAGAACTCCAAATAGCCATCAGCTTGATGAGGAAGTTGTTTGGGTAAGCCGATATCTCCCGTGACCGCTACGTCATCACCTTAAATATACGAACCGCTACAACTCTAACCGGACTCAAGGTCGGGTCAGAGTTAGGCAGCGCGTGATTTCTTTTTCCTCTTTTTGGGTTTTTCAAATGGCTTGAATGATTCCGCCAAATGTAGCCTGAACCAACTGCGGCGCTCAACACTACGAAACTGGTTCAGTAAAAAGCGATAGTCACAGAGCCCTAATCTCCGGCCACAATCGTCTGGACATGGCAACTTATTAGCCTCTCTCTTGCGCTTACCAAGGGCCTGCAATGCACGTGTAATTGCGAGCTTTCCACTGAGACCGAAAATTTCCCCATAATCATCAATCAACCCTTGCTCACCATGCGCAAGCTCACCGTAAGGAAATTCCCCAAACTCTATACGGTGCGTGACTGCATATAAAAACCTATCAATGATCTTCTCGAAAAATGCTGTCAATGAATGGTCATCGCGTAACAGTGACTTTACTCTGATCTCGGAGGCTAGACAGAAAGAACCATCAGGGTAAGTGTGGTAGTCTTGGTGACGCGGAAAGTAGCTCCCTTCGTCAAATACCTTGGGCAGCACTTTCGGGTAATCGCGCGGGCAAACTAGCCTGAGCCGGTACGTTTGGTCAACCAACTGGCCGCCTGCAAGCTGAGCTCTTAACTGATACTCACCTGCTAGCTCAACCCGATCACCACTGATTTCGCTGATCCTGATTCTCGGGTGAGCCGCAAGGAATTCCTCTAACCCTATACTATCCCAATGCCGCATTTATCTATCAAACCATGGCTTAGGATCAGAGGCACGTATCTGCTGGATAGGCTTAGACAAAGCTGCAGACAGACCCAAAACCCGGGCCACAGAGCTCTTATCTAGTTGGACATCCAGGCCTCGATCGGCCGCCTCAACCACAAGCTGGCCATCATGCTTGGCGCATAATGCCTTAAAGTCAGCTCTGGCCTGATAAAGCCACTTGTAGAAGTTCTCCCGCAGTTCAAATTTAGCCGATCCATCGTCATACCACTTATCCGCAAAATCCTCGACGGGGTTGACGGGGTTGGGCACTAATGGCAATGCGGTATTAATGTAGTCGCCCATGTGCGCCAGGATATTCGCCACGGCAGATGTTAAATTTGTCTCGCCCTCATAAGCTCTTGCCGCCAAGGTTGTGATAATCACTGAAATGGGCTTGCTCTCTTCATTATTCTTGAACATCGTATCGCGGTGGCGCTTCAATAACTGAATCGCTTGTTGCAGCGGCATCTTCCATTGATAGTAAGGCAGGCTATCAATGCTGGCCTTAAAGCTCATTTCACGCTCGCTGATGACCGATTGCGCGGTTTTCATGCGGGTCTCGAACCAGCGAGCATATCCCTCAGGATTACTTGTGCGCCAGCTATCGGTCATAACCCTATATGAGGGATCTGTGTTATCGGTGATCGACACGGCAAGCTGGGACACATTTTGAGCTAGTGTCTCATCCAGCCGCGAGTTTGCGACCATGCGCTCCTTCAAAATTCCTTTACCGCCATCACTTTCTGGGATACACGGGACGATGTCCATGTGAAAGCTCAGGCCATCAGCGTATTCGAGCCGCCAACAACGTCTTTTTTCAGCAAGTTCTTCCCTGATGCCTCGTGCTCTACGGTAAAGTTCTAGCTCACCACCAATATGAGCCTTAAGCTGCTCTTGCGTTATCAGATTCTTACTCAAACCTTGTTGCAGATTGCACCCCATATCAAGGTCATATTCGTCATCAGAATCTGGCCTGATTGCTGTTCCCAACCTGAATGAGCCTTGCGAGAATACATTTGGGTCGTATTCAACGCAGCTCGACTCCGGTCGGTGCAACCAATCACCAATATCTTTATATCGCTTTTCCGCCCGCTCATAAGCGCTATTCGGTAGTTCTATTTTTTCAAGAATGCCTTTTAGCACTTCATTACTTTGGTTATCAGACATGTAAGTCACCTTTCAGCTCTATAGCTTTTACGAATTCCTGCGTTTCCATGTCGTGGTCATAGATTAGCCAGGGCATATCAGCCTTGGGCATCCTTATCCGCCCCAACTCAATTGCACATGAAACAGGCATTACCGGAAAAATATGAAGTGGAGTTGACTCCCCATGCTTGTCCTTAATATCAACGATCAGCTCCCGCAGACGCCGCCTGAAAAGTGAAAGCTGCTGTTTGGCCTGCATGAAATCATTGTTTGGGAGATCAATGGTGATTTCCCATATAGATGCCTCTTCCGCAATGACTCTGGTGACCCTCTCGTGAGAAACGCGATCACTCATGGATAAGATCAACGCAGGCACACCATTGAAGTTAGCCGGCTTATGAACAACATAATCAAAGCCGTCCTCGCAGTCCTGCCAGAACCACCCCTTGGGCTCTCGATGCAACTGGTAAGTTTCAACATCTATTTTGTCGGTAAGCAATGCGCCAAGCTGTATAAGCAAAGGCTGAGGAGCGAGCGTAAAGAGCGAAAAATGCTTGCAAGAATCGTCTTCAATTAATGGCAGTATTTTTCGCTGAAAAGCTTTGAGTAGGTGCTGTGATTCTGTCTGCCAAAATTGAATTGAGCTATCTCTAAGCTCGGACTTCATAGAGATTTTCACAGGTCTTTCAGAAGCCGGATACCACTGCGGAAACATCGCCTCGACACACGAGTGATATTCAATCGGCGATTTTTCAGAGCCGATATTCGCGCCGTACAGAACAACATGAGATTTCTTGTTTTGGGCGATACTTGTTACCACCTCAACTCTCAGCTCGTGTTCGGCTTTCCACTGGATCAATAAGTCGGCGGGGTATCGAAAGCTGCCACCTTCTTGGTCAATTTTTCTGTGGCAACCATGGCACATCAGCATAAGATTGCTAACATCACTGAGCTCAGAGAGGTCGGTTTTAAATGGTCCCCAGCCTCGAGGCCCATTCTCAGAAAATGCGTAGATGTGCGCCCTTTGGGCCAAGTTGACCACTTCCTGTGTCACTGCCGACCTATAGAGAAGCGTATTACAACCACTAAACTGGCAGCGCCCCGCTGCTCGGGCCCAAAGCTCACGCCCTACGGTCTCCTTGATGTGCCTCGTAACTTCCACAACCATCTGTCGTCACCCCTACACTTTGCCAAACAGCGGCAATGAACGGGGTGTAACAGCATCACACAATAGATGACTCATATACGCACATCCGGCAATCAGCCCCAAACCTCTGAGACATTGATGCTTCTTGTTTTCAGGATGCCAGTCATACATGCGCTTCAGCCCAATTCCCAGCACAGCCAATACCATAGTGCTGTGGCAGAATTGACGGTGATGAGGGTTGCCAAGCGAAGGCTCCAAAATGTCTGGAAGCTTTCCAAACACAGCACCTAACGCTAAGCCAGTACTTGGATTGTGACTAACTTTGTGTTTTTTCTGGTCAGTCAGTGCAACGGTTAAACCAACCGCTGCGCCGACTGCAAGGTGGGTCTTGCCGCTGGCCATCACTTTTTCTCCTTCCGCACACCTTTAAACGGCGTCTTATCAGAGGTCTTAACATCCATGAAGCGCCCGGTATCGGCATCACGCTTCACCCAATGACCACTGGGAGTCTGGGTTTGAGAGCGATCACGCACTGCGCCATTGCGGTGGCCATCACCTTTAGGTGGGTTTGTTGCCATTGAAAATTCTCCTTAAATAAATCTGTTTAACCAAAGGTTGAAAAAAACGGGCCCTTTCGCCCACTTTTTTCAAACCTACACCCTAATTCTGGATAAAGCAATCTGTTTAAGCAGAAAATTGCGGTCCTGAATAAAGAAATTCGATCCCACCAGTGGGGGAGGATGCCTCAGATCTAATAATGAGCCCTTCATTGGAAAGCTTTTTGAGCCTCGTGCTCGCATTTTGGACAGATATTCCAAGCGCCTTAGCTACATTTGCAGTACTTACTTCTTTCTGACACAAGACGTAATCCAGAAGCTCTCTAGTAGAGGTCTTCGCATTTGGCCCTATGACTCGCGTCTCCTTATCAGTTATGAGTATCAAGGATTGCTGTTTCGCTAGAGCAGCGTAGTCCCAGTTATCAATCAGATCCAAAGAGCCTGCGTTGGAGATGTAAAACCACTTTTCTCCTCGAAGCTGCTTTGCTAAAGCGATAACGCTCTCTCTCGGAAAGGAGGAGTCGGTGGCCACGACACCTTCGAGCGAAATCTCAAATGATCGACTGCCTGGGTTAGCGTCTACAATATTTTGAAGCCGCTTAAACACCTCGCGACCCATAACGTTGCCGAATGGATGATCGTTGTTATCGGTAAGTTCGAGTAGTTTTATTAACATGGTCCCCTGCTTAACAGGTTTAATTTAAGGAGATCATGCTAATGTTAGTCTAGGAAAAAATCAAAGCAAACTTGCGTCCCCTCTATTCTCGACAGCCCCTTCTTTTTAACAATTTTAGCTAGCACCCCATTTTTGTAAACGATTTTCAATTCGAAATTTGGCTGGCGAACAACGACTACAGCATCGTATTTAGCGGCATGACTCTGTGTTCTCTTTAGCCCAAGTCCCCTTGCAGCTTCATCAGGATTCGAACCGAATTGGCTTAATCCACCTTTCGTCAGTGCCTGCGAAACCAATTGGATGTCGGTATCAACACTGGTCATTTCCAGTTTCTCAAAAAGCTTCGGATAGTGCTTTTTCAAATTGCGTTTCAACGTAGTGCCAATACCCAAGCCGCTGTCTGAAATTACAGTTTGGATATGGCGTCGCTTGCCCTTGTACAGTTGCAATGCGACGAAACCGGGCAGAGGTGTAGCGCTGTGTTCTTGCACGTTACCAATCAACTCAGAAAAGATCGTAAAGGCTGACTGGTAATAGCTTTCGCCGGCGTGGAACGCAAAGCGCTGAGTAAGATTCTTCGGCAGGGAGTAGTCAAAGTTGTCAAGATCAATTGACGCAATTTCAACCAGATTTTTACTGTTGCCATGATACTGCTTTGCTTTAGATTCGGCAGGTCTTGCGGGCAGTACAGAGACACTGTGGCTCAAATGGTCGAAAAACCCTAGTCGATCTAGATAGTGCTTTGTGCCTGGGCACTTACGAAAATCTAACTCGATGAACTTGCCTCGAGCGGCGGCTTGGTTTGCCAACGCAATCACTCGCGCTCCAGCAATCAGGAGAACTTTACAATTTTCGGGGAAGCGTATTACACATTTGCTCGCATGCGAGCTTAATAAGCACCCAGCGGCTGACAAACAATCTTCAAATTCACTTTCCCGTATCCACACCGAAGGAGCGATCAAGTCCAAAACGTAATGATCATCGACCACATACCACTTCCAGTCGGCGTCCTGTTTAAACCCTTCAGAATTTGCATATAGAAACTTGTTAAACGCAGACTTGTCAGTCACGCCAAGAGCCCTAGCAACCTGCTTACCCGTGAGTCCCGGCGAATCATGGAGGATTTTTTTTATCTTTTTCTTGTCAAACATTATTCAATCAAATCCTTTGATTCACTATGTTTTTCACGATGCCTACCGCAACAACCACACTAAGCAGCATATACCTGACGATGAAATTTCCTGCTCTCTGCTGTAGCAGAGGAATGAATGTCCATGTCACGAATATGGCCGCTAGGTATATTGAGTGAAATTCTGATTCGATAATAGCCGTAGTATCAACAGCGCAAACTTTCTTTGGCTCTCATCGCTCTCCAGTATCTCCAAAGATAATTTCTCATGGTCAGTCATGGAGTCCAGCACCAGATCCGTTAATCGCTTGGGGAATAGCCCGTGCATGACCTGTTCCGTAGAATGACTGTTTACTTGCGCCATCACAGGTCCATCCCTGCGAACTCGATCTGCAATCCCATGTGCGAAATGCAGCTGATCTTCGTCACTCACCTCAGCACCAAAAATATCATTCAGTGTTTCAATAATTTCTGAAAGGCGCTTTTTCTCCGGATCGTGTGGTTTTCCGGTTCCGACACCGGTAATCGGATCCAGCTTATACTCGCCCTGATCATCCGCCAGTTTCAGTTCGTGCTCTTTGCGCTTGGTCAGCCGGTAATGGGTTAACTCCACCTCAGAAATGTCGATGTCGTCATCATCCAACGACTCCTGCCGCAGCAGTGGCGCCAGGGTTCGGGCGAACACGCACAGCTGTTCCAGTTCTGCGTCTTCAAACGACACAATTTGTGACAGGAATTCGTAAGAGCGCACAAAGCCGGTGAGGTTCTTGCGGAACAAGTCGAGCTGATCCAGCCCTTTGCCAATCTCGGCTAACAGTGTCTCAGCTTGTTTCAGACCAACCGTGTTTCCGTCTGCTTCAGCCTGGGTTCGAGCGGCCCTGGCACTGGCTCGTTCGTCGCGAAGCAGCTTATAGCGCTTGGTGAAACGCTCGCGGGCCGGGTGGCAGTAATAACTCAGTGTGGAGGCCTGTGCTTTGGGATCAAAAAACGCCTGAGCAAAAGCTTCGACTTCACCCCAGTGATAAATGCCCTCAGCATCCAGGGTTTCCTGAAGGTCGTAGACCACCTGAGCGTCCGACACGCCGGACAACTCAGCTGTGGTGTAATACTCCCGGAAAGACGCCAGAATATCGTCTGCGTCGTTAAAGAAATCCAGAATAAAGGTTTCCTTGCCCGGGAAAATCCGGTTCACCCGGGACAAGGTTTGTACGCAGTCCACGCCTTTAAGCTTCTTGTCTACGTACATAGCGCACAGCTTGGGTTGATCAAAGCCGGTTTGATACTTGTTGGCCGCGATCATCACGTTGTACTGCTCGGTATCGAAGGCCTTGGCGTGATCACGACCATTGAGATCCGGGTTCAGCAGGGTGCTGGTTTCGGTGACCTCTTCGGGAATGTGGTCATCGGGCAGGATGCTGCCCGAAAAGGCCACCAGGGGATGAACATCGGTGTAGCCCTGGTCGCTTACATAACTCTGCATCGCCAGCTGATAGCGCACCGCTTCCTGCCGGCTGCTGGTGACCACCATGGCCTTGGCCTGGCCGTCGAGCAGGTGCTTCACGTTGGCCCGGAAGTGCTCAACGATGATTTCCACTTTCTGGCTGATGTTGTGGGGATGCAAGCGCACCCATTTGGCCAGTGTAGTGCGGGCTTTTTTGGAATCCACGGTTTCGTCGTCTTCGTCTGGGTGAGCCAGCTTCCAAGCCACCGCATAGGTGGTGTAACGCTTCAGCACATCCAGAATGAAGCCTTCTTCAATAGCCTGGCGCATGGAATACACATGGAAGGCTTCGGGCTTGTTGTCGTCGCTTCTGGGCAATGAGGCATCGGGTATCCGGCCAAACAGTTCGATGGTTTTGGCCTTCGGGGTAGCGGTGAAAGCGTAGTAGCTGATCTGCTGGCTGGGTTTGCGCGAGGACACCGCTGCGTCCAGCATGTCTTCGGCGCTGATGTCTTCGCCTTCGGGCCGGTCGCTTCCAAGAATCGCCTTGAGCTTGGTGGCCGATGAGCCGGTTTGGGAGGAATGCGCTTCGTCGGCAATCACCGCATAGCGACCAGAGGCAAGCCTGGGGTACTTATCCAGCGCATCAAACAGCGCCGGGAAGGTTTGGATGGTCACTATAACAATGCGGGTTTGCTCGGCCAGTGCTTCGGCCAGCTGCTCAGATTTGCTTTGGTTGCCCACATCCCGGGTAATCGGACAGACCACCCCCTGGGCGTGTTCAAACTGGTAGACGGTGTTCTGAAGCTGGCTGTCCAGCACCGTACGGTCGGTGACCACAATGACCGAGTTGAACAGCTTCTGGCCGTTCTCATCGTACAGCTGAGCCAACTGATGAGCTGTCCAGGCAATGGAGTTGGATTTGCCGGAACCCGCGCTATGTTGAATCAGATAGCGTTGCCCTGCCCCCTCCGCACGGGTGGTATTCACCAGCGAGTTGACCACATCCCACTGATGGTAGCGCGGGAAGATCAGGGTTTCCTTGGTTTTGCGGTTACCGTGGAAGTCCTCGCTGGTTTTCTTCTCCAGATGTAGGAACCGACTGATCACCTTGAGCCAGGCATCCTTCTGGAACAGGCGTTCCCACAGGTACGCCGTAGCGTAGGTGTTTTCGTGTTCGGCCCGGGGGTTACCGGCACCGCCTTCGGAGGAACCCTGGTTGAACGGCAAGAAGAAGGTGTCTTTACCGGCCAGCTTGGTGGTCATGGCCACCTCGTCCTGGCTGACCGCGAAATGCACCAGGGCACCGCGCTTGAAGGTCAGCAGCGGCTCGGCTTTGCGGGTAATGGGGTCTTTTACCGGACGGTCTTGTTTGTACTGGCGCTTGGCGTTCTCGACGGTTTGCTTGAACTCGCTTTTCAGCTCCAGCGTGGCCGTGGGTATGCCATTCACAAACAGCACCAGATCCAGCCTCGGATTGTACTTGCCTTCGGGTTTGGCGTGGGGGGAATAGGACACCTCTTCCACCACGCGCAGGCGGTTGGCTTTGTACCGGCGTTCCGTATCCGGGTTCATGCCGTGGTCGGGCTTGAAGCTGCACAGATCCACTTTAACGCCCGGCAGTTTGAAACCGTGGCGTAGCACATCCAGCGTGCCTTTTTTTTCAAGCTCTCGGACGGTCTTCTGGATCAGCACGTTTTCCGGGGCCTGCGGATTGGCTTTGGCGAACTTGTCCCAACGCTCGGGCCAGGCCTCTTTGAAATACCCGATCAGGTCTTCCGGGTATAGAGCGTTCGTCTTGTCATACTCGGACGCTTTGCCCACTAACCAGCCCTGGCTTTCCAGTGCGGCAAGAATGTCGTTTTGGAATACGCGCTCGCGGGTGTCCGCCATAACTGCTCCCTAAAGGCTTGCGCCAAATCTGATCTGGCGTGGCTTAAACATTGGCTCTTAAATCGCTCAGCGTGACCATCAACATCATTGGATCAAGGTGCGAAGGGTTGAAACCCAGCCGTTGATAAAACTCTTTAGCCGACTCAGACAAGGCATGAACCACCATTCCTCTGATACCAATGGCATCCGCCGCCTGAACAACCCGCAATCCTGCATCGCGAACCAATGCACGGCCCAAGCCTGTGCCTTGGCATGAACGATCAATAGCCAACCGCCCAAGGACCACAACAGGAATCGGATCCGGCATGTTGCGCTTGAAGCGCCCCGAGGTATGATTTGCAACCACGGCACCGGACGCCAGGGCGTAATAGGCTTTCACCTGATTGCCTTCACACACCACAAAGGTTCGGGATGCGCCACTGGCCTGGTTCTTCAATGCACGGCGTTTGAGCCAGTAGTCCAAACTGGGCTCCGAGGAATCAAAACTCTCCGTGTCATGCTCAGGCCCAATGGGTGTGGGCGCCGATAGTGTCATTCCGTGTCCCAAGGTGCCGGAGCTTGCAAGGTTTTACGCAACCGCTCATTCGGTGTCGGCGGCATATCCAGTTGTTCAAGAAACGCCTGATACGCCTCCGGTGTTACCGAGATGATAGCCTGATCCATAATGGCTTCCTCGGCGGCAATGCGAGCTGCTTCAAGCACGAACTCGGTACGGTTCTTTCCCCGAGCCTTGGCGGCGCGATCAATCAAACCACGCTCTTCGGGTTTGATCCGAATGTTCAGGGTTTCACGCTTGGGTTGGTCAGTGTTTGTTGAAATCATGGTGAGATTCCTCTATTGATGGTTCCAAGCGTAGCAGGGTGTACTGCTAATGTCATTACGGATAAGGCAGCCTCAATCTACATATCACCTTATCCCGGAATTCTATTAGCAAATAGCAGGCTCCGGTCAATCAGAATCCAGGCTGTCGGCCAAGGGGTTTGGTGAGGTTCCGATCCTTGCTGGTGATCAAACACACCCGCTCCCAGAAATCCTTGCCGCCTTTGTTTTCCGGTTGCGCCCTTGTCTTCCGGCTGGTTGTGCTGCTTCAGGCGTTTAGCTACGTCGTCAGACTCACCGATCCACACCAGAGGACGCAAAGCATTGTCAGGGTCTGGCCCCACAAGGAAGTAAACGCCGGTGCGGCGACACTCGGGCCGCTGCACCAGCTCTTTTAATTTGGTGCGCGGACCGGTCAGCGCATGGCCGTTCTAGTTTATGATCTTGGCGGTCAGCAAGCCCTTAGAGGTGCCGTCCACCGGGAACAATAGAATACCGCGTTCGCGGGTCATTCTGTGACCTCCGATCCCGCTTCTAATACTTCCGGATCGAAGGCACTTTCATTAGCCGGTGGCTGCCAGTCGCGCACATCGATTTTGCCGGTGACGGCGGCGGAGATTAGGGCGGAACGGCGTTCCTTAAGAAGCAAAATAGTTTTCTCGGCGGCATTCAAATCACTTTGTAGCGTTTCCGTTTTACCAAACGCCCACTTCGCCAACTGCCTCTGCTCTTCTATCGGTGGGATGGCTGCGGTAAGAGAGCGCACGTCATCCATACCAATGGTCTTTATTGTCGCACCGAAGGTGTAGCGCTCAAACTCACATTCCATCGCATAAAAAACGAGTAATAAGAACTCGGGAAGCAGTTTGTTTTCTACGCATAACCACGCGATCAAATGTTGTGACACGGCCATAGGTCTGGTGGTGATAGCGCTTAGTCCTATTGATGCATCTCGAGTAAAGACTACAGCTTTTGCAGGGAGCAGGCGTGCAGAAGAGTTCGCGATACCGAGATCATTGACTTTGATCGAGGTGTCGGCAATGTAATCAACTTTCTTCAGCTGTTTTGAGTCATTCAGTGACACCCACGGAATAGCACAATCTACCCAGTATTCTTCCTTTTTTTTGTCGGGTGTGTGGCCACTCTCAATCTTGGCGAAATTTTTTATTCGCGCAACATGCCAATGCTCCGGCACCTCCCCAAGCCACTCCACCCCAGAGTCCTTCATGGGCACACTCGGATCGAGTCCCTTGGTCACCGCGTGGGAAATCACCGCCTGGCGCTTTTCCTGAAGCAGCGCGATCAGGCGCTCCTGCTCGCTGATCAGGGCGTCGATCTTGGCGGTTTCGTGGTCGAGGAAGCGGGCGATTTGGGATTGTTCTGAGTATATCGGCAATGGCAGCGCATGATTAGCCAAATCAAATTGGCTCATGCTTGGCAGTGCGGTGTTCGTTGAATACAGGGAAAACGGAATTGTTGTCGCAGCATAGTACGCATAACGGCCACTGGTTTTTGGCAACACCTCTGTATAAAACATGGTATCAACAGTCCAAAACTTACCCCTTATATACAGCGGCTTATCGATGGTCCCCTTTCGGCCCAGCAAAACAGACTCACCATCGTAAAGGTGAGTCGTGGCATATGTGAACTGACCGCCAGAGCCAATAACCGGAATGTCAGTAGGATCCGTGCTTTCGACAACTTTGTAATCTTGGCCACCACGTATCCGAAGCAAATGTTTAAGGCGACCGATACTCCACATCAAGGGGACATCCCCGATCCAACTTACTCCGGAGCTTTTATACTGTGGATACTTCGGAAAACTCATCCCTGCCCCCTCACATTAACAACAGTCTCTTGCCAGAGGAGCTCTTCACACCAATTCACCGGAAAACCCATGTGTCGCCGTGAAGCCTGCGGGTACTTATCCAGTAACGCCACCAATCGCTCCGCCCACTGACTGTTCGGCGAGACAACCCTCAGCAGGGATTCAATCACAACTAATTGAAGATACAGTCGCCGTCTGGGATCCAGGCGTTGATCGGGATCGGTTTCAGAGCCGGTCGGAATACTGCTGGGAATGGTCGGCCAATGCTTAGGCGCTTTTCTGGGCATTTCCGGGCGGCTACCAAACTCCCGGTTCCAAACCCGACCGTGGTGAGCACAAATGTTACGCAGGTCTGACAAGCTCCGAAACCACGAGCGAAGTACCGGCATTCTCCAGCCAAAGTGTCGTTCAATTCGCTGGGTGTCCTCAGGCTTGCGTAGGTTACCTAAAAGAATTGACACTTCCTTGAAAGTTAACAGTTCTCCGACCATCCATATCGGCGGTTGCGAAGGCGCGTTGGGGTATTTCTTGTGGTAGTGAACTAAGAAGGCTTCAACGTCTTTACCTGTAAAGGCATTCTCAATCTTTGTCAGAAGCCAGGCGTGATTGTAGCGAGTGTCAAAAATCTCTCGATTCAGATAACCATGAGGGCCATGATGCTCGGCCAGAGTGTTGGTCAACTGGGCTCGGAGTGCCACTTCTAACCGCTCGATGGCGTCAAGCAACAACAAGCGTAGCTCACGATCAAAGACATACAGATTGAGAACATCGTCAAAGCAGCAGTCATTCTGGAAACGGTGCTCTGCCAGATTTGGCTGATAAAAAGGACGAGTGTAGGCAGACAGCCGAAAGTAACTGATGTTGGCCAGATAATGGCGCGCTCGCTCCATATCAGGAACGCTTAACCCCCGGTTACAAAGCGTCTGGATCTGTTCTTCAATGCTGTGGGCGGGCTTCAGGAAGTCGCTCATTTACGCCCCCCAGAAACAAAAAACCCACCAAAGTGTGCATCGTGGAGAGGCATGGCGGGTATATTGTTTATAAGAGTACCGAGCAGCGGCCTGAACGTCAAGGCATTGAAGTAAGCATTGGTCACGATGTCGCCCATTCGCGCCATCATGCCGACAACCCCTCAATCATCTGCTTGATTCGGTCAGTACACTCCTTCAAGTCTGCATCGATCTCTTCCAACTGCCTCGGTGGCGTGAATTCATAAAAGTGCCGGTTAAACGGAATCTCAAACCCAACAATGCCGATCTCACCATCTTTCTCATCACGCTTGGACTCATCGATCCAGGCATCCGGCACATGGGGTATGACTTCCCGCTCAAAATAGTCGTACACGGACTCGCCCAGCGGTACGTTTTCATTGTCGCGCAGGCCGGTGTCTGGCTCGGGATTGCCGTTGCTGTCAGTACAAGTATCGGCTTCTGGGTCGCGCTCACTCAGGGCATTGAGTAACACCTTCAGTTGCGGCGCACTCAAATACACCTGATGGTCAGTGAGTGACGCCTTCAGGGCTTTCTGGAACTGCTTGCGGTTCTGATAGAGGGTATCTGCATCCATAGCGCGGCAGGCGGCCAGAATCTTGTCCTGATCTTCCTGATCCATTCTCTGAATGACTTTCTCATCCGCAATCCGTGCAATACGCTCTGCCGAGGTCTGGAAGTTCAGCTTCAGCGGGCGCTCAACAGTAATGCGTCGGTAACCAAATGCCTCAATCGGGAAGATTTTGCTCTTTTTGGTTTCCTGAAAATCACCGTACAGGCGCACGATGTCGTCCTGATCCGAGTCGCTGACAAACTGGCGCTTGCTGCCCAGGGATTTGCGCATCTTGGTGGCGCGATCGGTTGCGTCGATCAGCTGCACTTTGCCCTTGCGTTCGGCAGGCTTGCTGTTCGATAGCACCCAGATGTAGGTTGCAATACCGGTGTTGTAGAACATATCGGTAGGCAAGGCCACGATGGCTTCTACCAAGTCGTTCTGCAGCAGGTAGCGCCTAATCTCTGACTCGCCACTGCCAGCCCCGCCGGTAAACAGAGGGCTACCATTGAGAATGATGCCGATCCGAGATCCACCCTCGCGGGCGTCTCGCATCTTGCTGACCAGGTGCAACAGGAACAGCAGTGAACCGTCAGACACCCGCGGCAGGCCCGGGCCAAAGCGGCCATCAAAGCCCCGGTGCTTGTGTTCGTCGCTCACCTGTTTCTGAACCTTCTTCCACTCCACGCCAAACGGGGGGTTGGACAGCATGATGTCGAAGGTATTGGCGGCCAGCTGGTCATCCGACAGGGTGTTGCCCAGTTTGATGTTGCTGACCTCCTGCCCTTTGATCAGCATGTCGGCCATACAGATGGCGTAAGACTCGGGGTTCAGCTCCTGGCCGTGCAGGGAAACCGTAACGCCCTTACTGATTTGCTGGATGTACTCGTCGCCCTCAGACAAAAATCCACCGGTGCCCGCCGTAGGATCGTAGATGGTCACGATGCTGTTGGGTGCGAGCTTCTTTTCCTGTCCGGTCAGAACTAGGGAAGTCGTCAGGTGCACGATGTCCCGTGGGGTAAAGTGCTCCCCGGCGGTTTCATTAGAGCTTTCAGCAAACTTGCGGATCAGCTCTTCAAAGATGATCCCCATGCCGAAGTTGGTGATGGTACTGGGGCTCAGGTCGATGCTGGCGAACCGTTGCACTACCTGGTACAGCAAGTTATTCGCGTTGAGCTGCTGAACAAAGTCTTCAAAGTTGAAGTGTTCGAAAATCTCCCGGGCTTCCTTACTGAATGACTGGATATAGCTCATCAGGTCGTCAGCAGTCTGGCTGTCCGACAGAGTGCCCAGGGTCAGAGGTGAGGCATTAAAGAACTGCTGGTCAGCGGCCCGAAGCAACAGCTTTTCGCGCACTGAGTCCGGTTTGGTCTGATGCTCGCTGGCCGCGGCCAGTACCTGTGCCTTGTTGGGTTCCAAAACGCACTCCAAACGGCGCAGCAGCGTAAAGGGCAGAATGATCCGGCCATACTGGCTTTGCTTGAAGTCGCCTCTCAACAGGTCGGCTACCGACCAGATAAAGGCGGCGGTTTGCGAGTGGCTGGTTTTGTCCTGGCTCATCCGTGGAACTCCGTTAAAGGGTAAAAAGATAAATAGTAAAAGGTGCCTAGTGTGTTTTGGCCGGCCCAGCGAGCCGCTGAAGTGAGGCGTTCAATGTTGTTCTGCTCACATCAAAATGTTCAGCGACTTCTTTCTTCGTGATCTTGGGGTCTGACAACATGGCCGCCGCTTTCCTGATGTCGGAGTCGGACATGGAGGGTTTACGGCCACCCTTCCGGCCTCTCGCCCGAGCGGCTGCAAGACCGGCGATTGTCCGCTCACGAATCAGACTGTGCTCGAACTCGGCCAGGGCGCCAAAAATATGAAAAACCAATCGGCCACCGGAGCTAGTTGTATCTATGGACTCTGTAAGTGATTTGAACCCAACTTCTCTCTCGTTGAGATCCTGAATAATCTCAACCAGGTCTTTGAGTGACCGGGCGAGTCTATCCAGCTTCCAAACAATCAAGGTATCGCCCTTCCGGAGCATACGTAGACATTGCGACAGCTCCGGCCGCTCCCGCAGCTTGCCGGTCATTTTTTCCTGAAAAATTTGTTCGCACCCTGCTTTCTCCAAAGCGTCCACTTGGTACTCAGGATTTTGGTCTTGGGTGCTGACTCGTGCATAACCTACGATCATAAAAGGTGCCTTTTCTGCTCATAGATTGTTGTACGTGATTGTTGGACGCAAAACAAGAGAAATAACGGGATTTTAGAGAGAGCGGGCAAGCGTCCAGAAAACGACCGTTTGTTGGCTTCGCGTTTACGTCCCTAGCGCTAACTTCTTATTGCCAGGCAATCCCGAAGCTTATTAGGAAACTAGTTCTATGAAACGGTTCAATGGAGCTTCCCGTAGAAGCCTCACAATGTAAAAAGTCATTCATGCAAGCAATGGGACAGCATCAAGCATGAAAATGCATCGATCTGTTGCTGAGCTTTTTGCTTACTATCCATCACTCAATACCAAGTTTCTTTTTAACTGGCAGTGGCAGCTGATCAAAAGCATAACGCACCAGTTCTTCGATCTTTTCAGCCTCCAGTTCAGATACTCTTTTTTTCAGCTCGGTGTTAGCCTGAACCAGTTCATCTTTGCTGCTTCGGATGGAACCACGAGAAGGGGTTTTTTGAGACTTGAGAATCTTAGCCTCTTTGGCTGCCTTCAACTCCGCGTTGACGCTATCCAGGTATTCTCTGAAATGCGTGGAATAATTGGATGTGTTCATCAATGAGGCGCGGCTGATACTCAAGGCGCCGGCAACATCCGAACCCTTAATTTGATGGGTCTTCTGAGTCAGAAAATCTGTGACCTTGTGGTGGCGCTTAATATAGAGCGCCTTCTCTTTTTTGAGCTCCTCGACATACTGCCACGCTTTCAAGCTAGCGTTTTTGCCGGATACCCAGTCAGGGGGCTCCGCCTCTTGTTCACTGATTGCGTCCGCAACCCGCTTTTTCAGGTAGTCCATGACCATCAAGCAGCCCTCAATGCTCTGTAATCGTCCAACACCTCTTCCAGCTCGGCAAGTGCGTCGTGCTCAGGGTTCAGGGAGCGAACGTGACGCGTCACATTTTTAACCAGGTCGTAGGAAGACGCCTTGAAAATGGCCGGTACTACCGGGTTCTTTAACGCATCCACATGGGATGCAGCGTGGAACAACGCCCACTCTACATTTTCTGTCTGCATAAGATTGTGGATGCAGCCCAGGCAGAGGTCAGGGGAGGCATTGTGACGCATGGGTTCGCCCATTTCCGCGCATTTTGCTTTGCTGCGGGTTCTGCGCTTGAGCAGACAGTAGCCCCAGGGGTTCGATTTGATATTTTCAATTTCGACGGTGGCCAGATGATCGGCCAGCTTTACTTGTTCCACGGGTGACAACACAGCGGTTTTTTTGAACAATCTTCGGAGCCAGGTGTTCAGTTGACCGGCATAACCTTCTCCCTGATGCCTCAGATAATTGTGAACCAGTGAACTAATGACCTGCGCTTTTGCTCTCTCGTGGCCAAACCGATTGTCCTTGTCGCGAATGTAGGCCAGCCACATGGCTCTTGAAATGTGCTTAAACTGACTGCGTATCATCCAGCCGGCATCGCCATCGAAACGCCGATAGACCGATTCGGCCCACATATGACGAAAAGCATGCGGGCTTGGATAGAGTGTGCCTTCTATTAAGTTATTCATTACCGTTCTGGGTACTCGATTGGATTTCAATGCGTCTTTTGATAGCGAATTAATCCATTCTTTTGTGCTCCCTGGCAGGTACACATTCAATAAAGCCTCCCAGTCAGGCCTTAGCGTGCCGTTACAATACCGTTCCAGCCAGTCCCTTTTGTCTGTCGTGTTGTATGAATTCAAGAAAAACTCTAGACGGGGCCATTCTTCTCGAGTTCGTCGCCAAGCCTCCATCAAATTGGTGTCTATCGAGAGGTGCGCCCATTTGTCAGCAGAGCGCTGCGCCAATAAACGCTTAAACTCTTGTTGCTCTACCTTCGTAAGCGGTTTGTCGGTATCACGGACCAATTGCAACTCCTGCCACGCTGTCCAATCGTCCAACTGCTTAAAGCCTGAATAATGACTGACGAAGTGGCCCCATAAGGCACGGACCCCCCTCATCACTTTGCCCGCCGAATTAGAAGGGTCCGTATTTTTTTTGGTTACAGCATACAAACAGGGTTGTTCATCAGTAGAACCTACCAATGACTGTATTCGCTCGGCAATCAAGAAGGTACTGAAAGAAATCTCTCTCAACTGACGGACCTTGCCGCTGGTCTTATAAACATACCAGTCCACTTGGTAACGCCAGGGAAAGGCGTATTGGTCCAATTTGTCGCCATTTCTCGTGCGTTTAATCGCCGAATATGGAAAGCCAAACTCACTTCGCCGCCAGCCGGTCAGGGCCACCATAGCAGTGAGCCCTGCGTTAGCAACTAGAAGCATCAACTGCCGGGGATATGATTTAGCCGCACTCGTCCAACAACCTTTAACCAGTCCAATCTCCTTATAATCCTCATTTGAGGGCACTGGGCAGGACTGCTGAGCCCAGAGTTTTTTAACCACACCCAGTTGCTTAACGAAAACCGCCCACGACACCTTTTGGCATTCGTTTAAGAGGCGCTGAGTTTCTGATTTGTCTTTTCGGCGCATCCAGTCCCAGAGAATGATTCGCATTCGATCAATATTTTCGGAACAAGGTTCTAATCCGCAGGCGCTAACAAAGGCTTTCAGAGTCTCGTATTGCAGCAGTGCAGCTTCAAATCGGGCCTTTCGGTATTCAGCTTTGAAATGAGCGATCACCGGTTCACGGATATTCCTCATCGTGGTGACTGATGTGTTTGGCCACTGACGCTTTAGATCTTCAGCCGTATACCCTTGTAAAAACAAGGATACCAGTGGACTTACGCAGCTCTGTGCGTAGCCACACGATGCCGCTAACGCCGGAATCGCCCGAAACGTCGAAGCCAGCGCGATAGCAAGGGGATACCGCTTTTCAAAAAACTCCAGGCAGTGTTCCACGTAATAACGACCATGATCCAGGGTCAGTAGATTGTAACTGCCACCCTGGCACCAATCTTGGTACGTTAGCTCATCTTCGGTTAATGCGGGAATCAATTCTTTTAACTGTTTTTTGACGAACGAATCTGTCACATCGCGTGCGATCCAGTCCAAGCCCAGGTCCGAAAGGGCCAACTTCCATTTCATCGGTTGTATTTGATCATTAAAATTGCCGTTCGATTTAATAGTTAGGTGCTTACTTGCATCGCCTTTCCGCCAAGCATGGACCAACAAAAACTTCAAAGTTTCCGAAAAGTTATCTCGCGTCAATTGAGATAAATTATGGTGAGCCATTGCCGCCCACAGGAGCTTTAGTCCTGAAACTCGATTTATATAAAGATTAGAGGTCGTCCCCGATGCGAGCGAGAGAAATATCCGTTTGGTGAGCAGAACCCAATCGACTGTATGAGCTAGCGACCAATCAGGATGCCTATTACTCATAGCCAAAAGATCACTAAAATCAATGGTAATAAGATTTCCGCGCTGATTTTCAAACTGCCAATTAGTGCTTTCAAAGAGATTATCCTTGGACCCAGATAGAGCATTCAACCGCGCCTGCGCTTCACTTGAGACCAAAGGCTTTAATAAAAGTGTTGATTGCGTCATTCCGTGGTCTCCAGAAGGTGATCAAAGAGCGGGGGCAAATGGAATGCCAATTTTTTATAGGTTTTTTGAGCGGTGGCGGTCGTTTGCATGCGAGTGAGCGTGCGGGTCATCCACTCGATTTGTACGATCAGCGTGCGCTCAACCCAATCGGGGCGAGCTGCAAGTAACTTTGGCAGCAACTCCTCGGCTTGGGTGATATAATGAATAAAATAGAGCGCCGTATCGCTAGTGTCCGAGACAATGATAGCGCCATCACTCTCACGCTCAGTAGGATTGCCTCTCATCGAATAAGTCATGACGTCATCTGTGCGGGTTGCCTCGCTTACCCGCGTACGCAGTTCTAAATCGTTCACGGCTTGGCCGATGGCTGTGATAGACGGTTGAAACACCACGTTTTGCAAATCATGGAGCACGAGCCGCGTGATCCGACCGGCTTGATTCACCCACTCTTTATTTTGATCCGTCAAGTACGATGCTCTTTCCGTTAACGAGGTATGCGAGTGGTGGTTGATGAGATCTGCCTCGCGGTATGCATCGGTTCCCGCGTGAACTGCGGTATTTTTAATGTGAGTGAGAGAAAACATATCAAGTGGCAATGGTCGAGGCACTGATGCTCGATATTCACTCACCGATTTTCCAGTTCGGCTGTGGTACTGGATGTAATTTTCATTGCCCTGCTCCAGAGCGAGCATGGCATCAAGAAACAGGGGAGTTGCCTCCCTTCGTTGCAATTCGCAATCAAGCTGCTGCCGGAAGCTAGGTAATCTCCAGGCTCTGTATAACAGCCTCACAGCGTTATTAAACTTGAAAGCTGGAAATTTTTTTACTTTAGCAATGCGTGATTTAAAAAGATAAGGCCCAGATAAGCCCGCCATATATCGGTCCATTGCTCGAGTCCAGGGATCACTGCCCATGAGAATCGCAGGCTGTTTTCTGCTGCCGGAACGTCCTTTATGGTATGTGCACTGCATAGCAAGCAGACGGCCAGAAACACTGTGTTCTCGAGCGTAATTGCTAGTTTTTAATTTTGATATATCTGTAGGCTGAACCGCTTCACATGCTACCAACCACGCACACAATAATTCTTCAACGGGAGAATACTGCATCTGAAAATCTGGGTGGAAGAAAACCGGCTTTTGCCAGGGATAAACATTTTTCTTTTGGTAATACAACCTCTTCGACCCTAACTTATGCGGACCGTTTTCTACCAACTTTGCCTTTACAGCTTCTTGCCCTGACGGCTTGACAAGATCTACCCAAAGTAATTGGCTTAACTCATCATCCGGGTCGCCCTCGTTATTTAAACTTACATGGCGTTCCAAAAGCTTTGGATTCCAATCGTAAAACCATTCTCTGCGCGATGTATCAAATGTAAGGAAAGAAGATTTCTGCCAACGCTGCCGCTGCTCCAACAAATAAAGCAGAGTGGTGGCAATGGTGACCCGAAAGCTTTTGAACAGTTGCCGTGGACTTTCCAGTTGCAAATACGCAGGTTCGCCGATGATGGCGCGTAACCATGGAAGGTCGAACCAGCTTGAGAGTGTCACAGACTCTGGCTCAGAACGTTTCGCTGGCTTCGAAAGCAAAAGCAGGGTTTGCAGAAAATCATGATCGGAATCTGATATCGTAGAACACCCTAGGCCTTCTCGGATTACTGCATTAATAAAAACTAAGGGACTATTCTTTATACCTCGCTCATTCAACCAATAGGCTTCAAATGCCTTTAAGCTGTCGTAACGCGCGTTGTCTGTCGTGTTGTGGCCTAGCTCGTTGAGCCAATTAAAATAATTTCGGACCTGATCGAAATAACTTGGTTTAGAGCGACCACTAATTCCGATGAACCAATCACTGTGAAAACCGGCAGCGGATGCTTTGAAAATAATCTGGTGATATTTATTTTTCGTCTTGAGAGTGATTGCTCGTCTAGTGCCCGCTGTTGTCTGGTAGGGAATTCTTTTGGATTGTATTGATAGCTTAACAGGCTCTTCAGGAAGAATTCGATCAAATGGACTCGTTTCATTCTCAGCTGCGTAGTCATGCACGCTTTTAACAGCGGGATCGATGTCATCCATGGACCATTTCCTCCATCTCCAATAGCTGTAACCGCATGCGAATATATTTGGTCGTGACGCGGGGTGCCTGACCATCTCGACCAAAGGTATGGCCGAGTCGCTGAGCAACCACTATGAGTGCCGCGGATTCAGAGCGGGTTTCTCGACCATCGGGGCCCGCCAATTCGGCATGAAATAACTCGGTAGCGAACGTGTGTCGCAAGTCATGAAAATGTAGGAGAGGATTCAGTCCCGCTGATTTTGCTCGTTTTGCAAATACTCGTGACCCCTGTTCTTCACCGATACCGGTTCCGATGAAGCGCTGATCGGTTCTCAGAAAGAAGCAGGCCTCTTTACTACGGGTCTGGTCGATGAGCCACTGGCGCTCCGTTTCAAAGTAGCGTTTCATATCCAGCAGTAGGAGCCGGTCAAAATAGATCCAGCGGGATTTCGAACCCTTTGTGTAGCGTCCCTCCAGCCAATAGCGAAACTGGTTTACATGGCCTAATTTTTTGTTTTCAAGCTTTTCGAAATGTGTGAAAAGACTGTTTTTTCCGGAAACGCGCAACCCCATTAACTCGGAAGTTCTCAGGCCGACCTCGAGCCCCATCCGCATCATCAGCTTTTCAGCCAGCGTCTCACACGCATTTAATAACTCGGTGCGCCAGTAGCGGGAGACGTACTGTATGTAATACTGTTTTTTGCTTTTCTCAGCCATTAATTGCCGAGTTTTTCGGTGAATCCTCAAATCTAATCGAGGGCTGATTTCCATGTAGGTCAACCAGTTGAAGTACGCCACCAATGCAGATCGATGAGTGTGCAGGGATTGAAACGAATCAAGCCTATTTACCAAAGTCTGATTCAGATAGTGATTTACGAAGCGCTGGCTGCAAACTGAAGAGGCATGCATTCCAGGTGTTTGTTGATTAACTCGGCATTCCTCCAAATAGGAAAGAAACCTAGCAAGACAGTATACGTAAGATCTTATCGATGCGTCCGAAACCTCCCTCTCAACCAACGAGCTAATTCGCCTGCGAGATGATTCATCGGCGATCTCACGGGCTTCATAGACGAGGCCATTCCGAGAGAGTTGGGTCGAGAACATCAACGGAAGAATAGGTGGTGAAGACTGTTGGTCTAAGATCACCCAGAGTGGGTCTAGGCAATGACCTTGGTAGCTCAAGGTCATTTTTTCTACGCGGGCAAACATAGGGATTCTTATCGTTATACGTTTAAATACATAACAACAGAAACCTACCTATACGGCAACATAATCATTAGATTGATTGTCAATAAGGAAAAGAAATCCTTCAAAGCGCCGCTCATGTAACCGAGGTTTTCGGTGGT
>TARA_R110001606_G_scaffold60434_5_pt1 | contig 22703 bp, 29 predicted proteins | sample TARA_R110001606 | Tara Oceans TARA_R110001606 (sample SAMEA4398315) | marine metagenome | biome: Polar Biome; feature: [SRF] surface water layer (ENVO:00010504); material: water (ENVO:00002006), including particulate matter (ENVO:01000060) such as... | depth 5 m | reverse complement strand
AACGTTGCTGGTCAAACTTATAGACAAACTACCTCGCCAATTGAAATCCTCAATGGAACCAATACGGAAAGCGATAGTGGAAGTGCAATCAATTCACAATCCAGAACATACACGCAAGCGTACCCAGGATCTACTTTAAACAGTAACTACCCTATTGCAAATACAGGAGTAGGTGCTAACGTAACGTTGAATACAATTCAAGTCAACGTATCAGGTGGCGGAAGATGTGTAGAGGGATTGGCCATGTATGGTAAGAATGTAAATGGTAATGGTTCATCAGTAAACAATTCAAACACACAAATACAAGCATATAACGGAACCTCAAGTGGAGTCAATGAAGCTGCAATACCTGTCGCTGACGCTCTTGGTGCTACTTACAACGACGATGGAAAAAGAATTAAGGTATCGTGGTCTGGAGCAACACCTGCGTTTTCTAACAGTACGAACTATTATACAAGCGACGTCTGGTCTGGAGCAGAGACCATCGCAGGCACCGATGAAGCGGTTGTACGCTTTGGTACCTTAAAACATTATACGCAAAATCTAAGCACAGGTTATCTGCCTGTAGGACCGGACCTAAATACTAGTAGGTCAGGAACACAGTATTTTACATTTGCATTTAGAAGAACAACGATGGCCAACTTTACTCTGACTATGTCAGGCAAGGTGTCATCGATGGTTATAGCAGCACCCAATACTAATATTGACGATACGTCAAATTCAAACGGGTGGTTAAATTGTTCCGCAGCATACGCTGGATCAGGAACACCAGGAGCTAATACCTCAGCTGGTGGCAACGGTTCAGACGGATGTGCGTTTACGTCAGGGGATGTTATTGTAGACAATCAAACATACTCCAACGAAACATTTACGTTTACTCTAGGTGATCAGAACGCAAGTTCATCTTTTGGTAATCAAGTATTAATTAGAATCGGATTAAACTCCGGTGATTCTATAACAAGTATGAGCATAGCATAAATGGCAATTTCAGATACACAAAAAGTTGACCTATTATGGAAAAAGATAGGGTTCAGTAAAGCTAAGACAGACACGAACGCTGCTAAGAAGGCCGCCAATGAAAGTGTAGTCTCAGACTTTATTATTAAACCAACATCCATATGGTCCGATGCTGCTGATATTGCAGCGACTATTCCAGCAAGTAATACTGGTATTACCGTAGTGTATGGTGAACAGCAAGCTACAGAAGACAATTCTGCTGCAGCACTGAGAACGTGGAAGACAAATATTACCAATTGGATCCCACCATCATTTGGTTCTACATACCAGCTGAAAGTACACATTGACTCAACTGGTTCAAGCAATCCAGCATCAAACGGAACCCAGGTATTTGAAACTGGTGCCGGTGCAGGCGATGAGTGGTATTTTGATTACCAGTCTGGAACACTTCACTTTATAGGTAGCAACCTACCATCAAGCGTTGTATCAGGCAAAAGTGTATTCGTATCTGGAGCAAAGTATAATGGCAACACATTCAATACAGGCTTCAAAGACGCTACCTTATATAATGTAACAATTGACAGTTTAGCCACACCACTCAAGACATCTGATGGTGGTACAGGCTTAACTACATTTGCAGCGCAAGGAGTGTTCTACGCATCCAACACTTCTGCAGTGGCTCAGGCTACTGGCTCAAACGGACAAGTGATGCAAATAACAAACAGCGTTCCTACTTTCGATGACTTAGATGGTGGTACGTTTTAGGATTATATAATGAGTGAACAAGATTTTGATATACATGATTTAACAATGGTTTCGCAATACATTCAGAACCAGCAAGAAGTAATCAATGATCTCATACAGAAGAATATGCAACTGACAACAGAAGTGCAGGTTCAGAGATTACAGATCGAACAACTGGAATCTATAAATAATGCCAAGGCTAAACCGACTAAGCGCATCAGTGCATTTCGCCAGGAGCGCCTAAACAACGGCTCAGGATAATAGTCCGGCCTAACTAACAAACGGAGAACAAAATGGCTTCAGTCATAAAACTTAAAAGATCCAGTACTGGGTCAGCTGTCCCAACCTCATTGGAGACTGGTGAATTAGCGATTAACCTTGTCGACAAGAAGCTGTTTACGGCTAGAGCCAATGGACAGGTAGTATCAGTATCGGGCGACAGCTATAACATGAGCCAGGGTGGTAACTCTACAGTAGGTAGTGTGTTATTAACTGTGGACAACACTTCACTCTCTAATGACTCAATCATTATTGCTGGTACAAACGGATCCGTAGTATCAGGCAACTCAACACAGATAACGGTTGACTCGTCTACATACGTTCTTAGCCAAACAGGCAACTCTACTGTAGGTCAGATTGTTCTGACACCTACTGGTGGTGGCGACAGTACAGCCGAGACACTTAAAGTAATAGGTGCAGATGGTGTTGTAGTCTCTGGTAACTCAACGGTAATGACAATCACTGGCGAAGACTATGATCTAGCAGCTGGTGGTTCATCTACAACTGGTACGATTACCCTAGCCGGTGGTGGCGAGACTGATACAGTAACATTCAGCGGTGGTGATAACATTACCGTAACTAACACATCTACATCTGCTATTAGTGTTAGCTTGGACGATACTGTTGAACTATCAAACACCGGTACGGTCACACTTGGTACGCACGCTGCTAACGTAGTTGCTAACAGCACATCTGTTATCATAAGAGATGCAGACGAATCAACAACTATCGATAAAGATAGTATTGCAGTAGCAGGTGATGCAGCACAAATAAGCGTAGGTAATACTACAGCATATGCTAAGTCAAACACCACTGCTTCGAACACAACTACAATAGTAAACATTTCTAATGGTACTGACTCATCATCAAACACAACAGGTGGATTGATTGTAGCTGGTGGTGCTGGATTTGGTAAGTCAGTAACAATTGGTGAAAACTTAACAATTCACGGTGACTTTACAGTTGATGGTACGACCACAACGATTAACAGTTCAACAGTAACAATTGATGACGCGGCATTAAAACTAGCTGACAATCAAGGTGATACAGCAACCTTTACTGATGCAGCTGACTTTGGTTTCTATGGTGAGTATGGTAACACTTCAAGTTTGTTCTACTCTGGTATATTCAGAGACGCATCAGCCAACGCATTCGTTGTAGTAAACAGTATTGGTACAGAGCCAGGAGCGACAGTAACATACACCGCTGCTAACTCAACTAACTCCAATAACCTTGGTCGATTAGACGCTATCATTGATGGCGGAAGTTATTAATAATAACTGTTGACTTTTTGGTCCTATCCCTGTAAGATCCCTCTTGTGGAGGGGAAGGGTAGGAATAAGGCCCCTTCTATAAGGGGCTACAAACTCGCTCTATATAGAGCACGAATGAGGAACTAGCCACATGGCATCTGTAATTAAGATCAAGCGTTCCGCTGTAACTGGAAACGCCCCGAGCAACGCTAAACTAGCTGACGGTGAATTTGCAATCAATACCGCTGACGGTATTGTCTATAGTGCAAACTCGACTGCAGTATTTGAAGTGGGTGCCAATCTTAACTCCCTACAGGTCAATGGTCAATTCTTTCCATCTGAAGATGGCACAAGCGGTAAGGTATTATCTACCCACGGCAACGGATCAATGTATTGGGCATCTACAAGCGCCTCTACAAACATACAAACATTTAAAAGATTCTCATTTCTGGCTACAGAAAATCAAACCAACTTTGCCGGTAACGACGTAGACTCTCAAAGTCTGGACTACACAGTAGGGTCAGGCCTAACGGTATACATTAACGGTATCTTGCTAGAAGACACCCAGGATTACAGTGCACCCAACTCAGCCAATGTTATTTTAACGTCAGGTGCTACGGCAAACGATGTGGTGGATATCTTCGCATACAATGTGGGATCCGCAAACAACATAACAATTGCGTCCAATAATAATGTAGGAATAGGTAACACCAATCCTACAACTGCTTTGGCAGTCGGCGGTGAAGCATACATAAGTGCTAATGTCAAATTTGGTGACGACATCCTAGATGCGTCGAACAGAGTATTCAAAGTCTACTACGCCAATGGCGACATTGCGTGGGGTTAAGGAGATAACATGGGATCTAAAGCAAGGCACATAGCCGATTTAATAGCACTGGGATCAAGAGGACAAGCAGTCGGATCATCGAATGCTAAAATGAAAACAGACAAAGCTATTATGACTGTCATGGGACAGAACAAAAACGATGATATGCTTTTTGCAAATACATCATCAGACAAGGTGGGCATCCAAACTAAAAGTCCTACTCACACTTTCCATGTAAACGGAGATCTAAAAGTCTCTACAACATTATACGATGACGATGATAGAGCGTTCAAAGTCTATTACGCCAATGGCGACATCGCATGGGGTTAGGGGTAGATAAATAATACTATGGCATATCCAACTACTAAAGAATCATTCAAGGAACACTGTCTAAGACGGTTAGGCAAACCTGTAATCGAGATTAATGTCGATGAAGATCAGGTGGACGACAGAGTCGATGAGGCAATGGACTATTATTGGGACTTTCATTACGATGGCATTGAGGGGACTTACTACAAGCATGTAGTGACAGAAGCTGATAAAACTAATGGATACATAACCATCCCTGAGAACATAGTAGGTGTTGTAGACTTATTTGACATTGGTGATGCTACCAGTACGAACAACTTATTTAATATTAGATATCAAATTGCATTGAACGACCTATATGATATGTCGAGATATGAGTTGGTACCTTACTATATGAACTTCCAGAATATCAGGATGATTGAAGAGATCCTTGTTGGTAAGCAGTTGTTCAGATATAACAAACACGCAAATCAACTACACATCGATATGGATTGGAATAGAATCGACGCCGGTAATTACATTATATGTAAAGCCTATATGGTGATGGATCCAAATACATACGTTGATGTATTCAAAGACAGATGGCTATTACGATATGCATCTGCATTAATTAAAAAGCAATGGGGCAGCAACCTTACTAAGTTTGAGGGCATGCAGCTGCCTGGTGGATTGACCTTTAACGGAGCAAAGATATACGACGATGCTCAAGCGGAGATTGAGAAGCTAGAGGACGAGATTAAAACTCTGCAGTTACCTCCTGACGATATGATCGGGTAGACATAATGGCTACTAATTTCTTTTTCAACAATTTCGAGAGCTCACAAGAGCAGCTCTTAATCGAAGACCTATCTATTGAGGCAATCAAGATACATGGCATTGATGTTATGTACTTGCCTAAGACCTACGGTGATTACGATTACTTATACGGTGAAGACGATCTAGGATTCTTTAATTCATTCCACGAATGTGAAATGTACATCAACTCTACAGATGGGTTTGGTGGTGAGGGAGACTTCATGGGCAAATTTGGTTTCGAGATGCGAGATCAAATGACAATGTCAGTAGCACGATTCTCGTTTGAAAAGAATGTAGGTAATCCTGCAGCGCTTCCTAGACCAAGAGAAGGCGACATGCTCTACTTCCCGTTGACCAAAGGCTTGTTCACAATTCAGTTTGTTGAGCATGAGCCAGTGTTCTATCAGATGGGTGCCTTACAGTTCTTCGAGTTGAGAACAGAGAAGTTTGAATACAGCGGTGAGAGACTTAACACTGGCATAGCAGAAGTTGATAAGCTAGAAGATAAAAAATCATTCGACGTTGGTCACGAGTCCCAGTGGTTCATGGAAGGTCTCAGCAATACACTTGCACCTATCCACGACGAGACTGGCGAGAGATTACTCCTTGAGGGATACACAGAGTTGGTATTAGACGATATAGCTCACAGTGAAAATACATTCATTGAAACTAATGCAGACAATTTTATTGACTTTACGGACCAAGATCCATTCAGTGAAGGCGGGACCTTTTAATGTTAGGACATGATTATTATCACGAGTCGATAAGAAAATACGTAATCTATTTTGGTACGTTGTTCAATGACTTAAAGATAAAAAGAAGAGACACTACTGGCAATGTAATTCAGAACATTAAGGTGCCAGTTAACTATGCACCAAGAGAAAAGATTACATCCAAGCTAGAAGGCAATTTGGATTTACAGAACCAAGAAGCTATTTTGCTTCCTCGTATATCCTTTGAGATGGTGTCACTTCAATACGCTGCAGAGAGAAAGCTAAACACTCTTAACAGATACACTAATGTAGATGCGGCAGATGGCGGCAAAAAGAAGAGTATGTATCAGCCTGTACCATACGATATTAACTTCGACCTAAATATATACGTAAAGTATGCAGAAGACGCTACTCAATTGCTTGAGCAGATACTTCCATTCTTTACACCAGAGTGGACAGGCACTTTAAACCTTATACCAGAGATGGGTGTCAAGATGGACATCCCAGTGGTTCTTCAAAGTATGTCATCGCAAGATACATACGAGGGTGATTATGACACACGAAGAGCATTGATTTGGAATCTCAACTTTGTAATGAAGGCATATATGTTCGGACCTATAACTAGCTCCAGTGTAATTAAACAATCAAACATAAACTTCTTCACAGCTAATTCTACAACTGGATATGCAAATACACCAGCAGCCGCAGTTAAACTGCAGCCAGGATTAGATCAATTTAGAAATCCAACCACAAACGCAGCTGCCTCTATAGCAGTTGGTGGCATCTTTAGTAATGATAATTATTCCGTGATAGCGGATTTTGAGGACTATTTCAATGGCGAAGATTCTACCTAACAACAAGGACGACGACAGTATAGCAGATGCATTGGACTTAGATCCAATCACTGACTTCCTGCCAGCCGTTGAACCAGAAAGAGCAGTCGTTGTACACGACGACGCTAAAGATGTCAACCTTGAGAATGATTACAAGTACGCAAGGGAGAATCTGTACAATGTAATTGAAAGAGGTACGGACGCTCTTAATGGTATTGTTGATCTAGCTCAACAGAGCCAGCATCCAAGATCATTTGAGGTTGTTGCGGATTTAGTTAGAACATTAGCTAGCGCAAACAAAGACCTACTTGGAATACAAAAACAAGTAAGAGATATGCAACCCAAGGACGCAGGCCCAGAAAGGGTAACCAACAATCTATTTGTTGGATCCACAAAAGACATAACCGATCTTCTCGCTGGTACTGCAAGGAACATCGGTAAGAAGAAATAATGGCAGATCATTATCTAGGTAACCCAAAGCTCAAAAAAGCTAATGTCGTTATGGACTTCACCACTGAACAGGTGGAGGAGATAGGACATTGTGCGCGAGACATTGAATACTTTTGTGAGAACTATGTTAAGATTGTTTCGATTGATGAAGGTTTAATTCCATACGAGCCTTATGATTATCAGAAAGAAATCATGCATAAGGTTCAAGATAATAGATTCGTTATATGTAAGATGCCTAGACAGACAGGTAAGACCACGACGATGGCAGCTGTCATATTACACTTTGCATTGTTTAACCCAGACTTCAACACAGCTATCCTAGCTAACAAAGCTGCAACAGCTAGAGAAATTCTTGGAAGAATTCAATTAGCATATGAAGGATTGCCATGGTGGTTACAGCAAGGTATTGTTGAGTGGAACAAGGGTAACATTGAACTAGAAAATGGATCTAAAATATTTGCATCATCTACATCAGCTACTGCTGTTCGTGGTATGTCCATCAACATGGTATACTTAGATGAGTTTGCATTCGTACCTCACACGGTACAGGAAGAATTCTTTGCTTCTGTATACCCTACAATTTCATCTGGTAAGTCATCCAGAGTATTGATTACATCTACGCCGAATGGTATGAATCTATTCTACAAGATATGGTCAGATGCTGAAAAAGGACATAATGATTACACTACCATGTCTGTTGACTGGTGGGACGTTCCTGGAAGAGACCAGGAATGGAAAGAACAAACTATTAGAAACACATCGGAAAGACAGTTCGCAGTCGAGTTCGAATGTGAGTTCTTGGGATCAAGCAACACATTAATTGATGCAAATAAACTTCGCATGTTGACTTTTGATAACCCAATAAGGTATAATGATACTCTAAAGATCTTTGAGGACCCTAAACCTAACCACATTTATACTATATCTGTGGATACAAGTAGAGGAGTCGGAAACGACTACAGTGCTTTTGTTGTACTCGATGTAACACAAGTACCTTATAAGATAGTAGCGACGTTTAGAAACAATACAATAGCTCCAATGTTGTATCCCAAATTTGTTGTATCTGCAGCAAAGATGTATAACGAAGCTCAGCTACTAATCGAGATAAATGATATCGGTGCCCAGGTTGCGGATATTATACATAATGAATATGAATACGAAGGTTTGATCAAGGCTCAATGGAAGGGAAGAGCAGGTCAAATAGTCGGCGGTGGATTTGGTGGCGGCGATACTCAACTAGGAGTCAGAACAACATCTTCATTGAAGAGAATTGGTTGTTCTAATCTCAAGACTATTGTCGAAAATGATAGACTTTACATTAGTGATTTTGATGTACTCTCTGAGCTAACTACATTTGTAGCTAACAAAAGAGGTACTACATACGAGGCTGAAGATGGCATGACAGACGATCTTGCAATGTGCTTAGTGCTATTTGCTTGGTTAACCAGTCAAGACTACTTCAAACAATTAACGGATATAGATATAAGAAAAAATCTATATGCACAAAACGAACAAGCGATAGAAGACGAGCTATTGCCTTTCGGGTTTATTGAAGACGGAGAAGGTAATAACCTCTCAACAGACAATGATGAATTCAAAGGCGGAGAGATGATATCTTGGGATGCTTTAGATTACGATGGAATAGATGGTTTATATTCCTCCGATCAAGGCTTCTAATCCCGAGTATTATAAATATAACAGAGCTTATAATCTACCACAAAATGAAAGGAGAACAAAATGCCATTTCAGGTCAGTCCAGGCGTAAACGTATCAGAAATCGATTTGACGACAGTCGTCCCAGCGGTTTCTACTACTGAAGGTGCCTTAGCAGGTGTTTTCAAATGGGGTCCAATTGATACTCGTGTCTTACTAGACAGCGAAGAATCTCTTGCGGCACGATTCGGAAAGCCAGTAACTGGGTTCAACCCAGAAACATTTTTCTCGGCAGCTAACTTTTTAGCTTACGGAAATAAACTATATGTAACCAGAGTCGCTGACACAGCTGCAAGAAACGCCATATCAAATGGCGCTACACCAGATCTGATCAAAAACGATGACGCGTTACAATCATATACCCCAGGGTCAACAGATAAATTCAACGCGCGTTATGCAGGCATACTTGGCAACTCCATAAGAGTTTCAACTTGTAGAACAGTTAATGATTATTCTGAAGTCGCTACGGGTACAATCTCAATTGTTGCAGGCGCAACCATAGCAACGACTACACAAGACGAGTCAGCGACTGGTACAGCACTTGTTCTAGTTGGAGATAAAGTTAAAGTAGGTAACAGTTCACCAGGTGTTGGTGAGCATGTATTTACAGTTGCAGCAGCTAACTCCACCACGTTTACATTCGATAGAAAGTATACTGGTGCTACTAACATTGCTACACTAGGGTTCACAAGATACTGGGGTCACTATGACGTCGTATCATCTGCACCAGGAACATCTTCATTCGTAACTGCTAAAGGCGGAACTGGTGATGAGATCCACGTAGTAGTACAAGACGTTGATGGTAACATCTCAGGTACTCCAGGAACTATCCTAGAAGTGTACGAAGGTGCATCAAGAGCAACGGACGCAAAAACAGAATCAGGTGAGTCTAACTTCTGGATCGAGAAGATCGAGAAGCAGTCTAACTGGATCTATGCTAAAGGTGCTTACAACCTAGCAGCGAATACAACTGCAGCAGCTTCAACAGTTCTTGCTACTCAAAATGCTGACTACGATCGCCTACAAGGTGGAGTAGATTCAGCCAACGAGAGTACAATTCCAGTAGGAACAGTCATTGGTGGATACGACTTATACAAGTCACCAGAAGATGTTGACGTTTCATTGTTGTTACAAGGTAAAGGAATTGGCGGAACAAATGGTAATGCACTAGCTAACCACTTGATCGATAACATTGCTGATGCAAGAAAAGACTGTGTAGCATTTATATCACCAGAAAGAGGCGACGTTGTCAATAATGAGAACGACGAAAGAGATAACATCATCACTTTCCGTAATGGACTAACAGCTAGTTCATATGCCTTCCTTGACAGTGGTTATAAATACCAGTACGATAAGTACAACGATGTTTATACTTGGGTACCATTAAATGGTGACATTGCTGGTCTAACAGTAAGAACAGATGCATTGAGAGATGCTTGGTTCTCACCTGCTGGATTCAACAGAGGCTCAGTTAAAAACATTGTTAAACTTGCTTACAACCCTAAAAAGGCAGATAGAGATATTTTATATCAAGCCGATGTTAACCCAGTTGTAACTTTCCCAGGTCAAGGCACAGTCTTGTATGGTGATAAGACTCTCCTAGGTAAGCCATCTGCATTTGATAGAATCAATGTTAGAAGACTATTCATTGTACTAGAGAAAGCAATTGCTACAGCATCTAAGTTTACATTGTTCGAATTTAACGATCCGTTCACAAGATCACAGTTTAAGAATCTTGTTGAACCTTTCCTAAGAGACATCCAAGGTAGACGTGGAATATATGACTTCAAAGTAGTTTGTGACGAAACAAATAATACAGGTGAAGTGATTGACGGTAATAGATTCATTGGTGACATTTATGTCAAGCCAGCTAAGTCTATTAACTTCATTCAACTGAACTTTGTCGCAGTACGAACCGGTGTCGAATTTAACGAAATCGTAGGTCAGTTTTAGGACTAAATACTAGATAGGAGTATCAAATGGCTTTTAATATAAATGAAATCAGATCTCAGCTAACTCTTGGTGGTGCTAGACCTACGCTGTTCCAGTGTAATATCACTAACCCAGCGAACAGTGCCGGCGATTTAAAAACACCATTCCTAGTAAGAGCTTCTCAAGTTCCAGCGGCAACGCTGGGCTTCATTGAAGTTCCATACTTTGGAAGAAAGACTAAGATCGCAGGTGATAGAACATTCGCAGAGTGGACTGTAACTGTAATCAACGATGAAGACTTTTTAATCAGAAACGCAATGGAAGAGTGGATGCAAAACATTAACTCTCACGTTGGTAACGTCAGAGGATTCGGAAGCGCTTCAGACTTGTCTTACAAATCTCAAGGTCAGATAACCCAGTTCTCAAAGACTGGTACGCCGATTAGAGAATATACATTTAATGGTTTATTCCCAGTTAACATTACAGAAATGGATGTTGATTGGAACGGCACCGACGTGCTTCAGGAATTCCAAGTAACCTTCCAGTATGATTGGTGGGAAGTTACTGGCGGAACTACTGGAAACGCTGGCGGCAACTAGACCAAACTTTGAATTTAGGGTCTCTCAGGGGACCCTAAATACTTTTACAATATGAGGTAAATCAATGGCAGAACTATTCGGTTTTGAAATCAAACGAAAGAATCAAGAAGATCTTGGCTCCTTTGTTAACAAGCAAGAAGATGATGGAGCTGTAGTCGTTGCAGAAGGCGGCGCGTACGGTCAATACATCGATCTTGAACAAACATCCAAAACAGAAGGCGAACTCGTTACGCGTTATCGTAAGATGGCAATGCAACCCGAGTGCGAGAATGCTATTGATGATGTAGTAAACGAATCTATTGTTTACGATTCAGATTCACATACCTGTGAAATAAACTTGGACAGATTAAAAGTCTCTCCAAAGATCAAAGATCAAATACATACAGAATTTATGAACGTCAAAGACCTATTGGACTTTGAGCGTCAGGCATATGAAATCTTTAGACATTGGTACATTGATGGAAGAATGTATTACCATGTTCTAATAGACGAAAAGGATCCACAAGCTGGTATCCAAGAACTTAGATATATCGACCCAAGAAAGATTAGAAAAGTCAGACAGGTCAAAAAGAAAAATCAGGGGACGGGTCCTAACCGAATCCAATTGACACAAACAAAGCAAGAGTATTTTCTCTTTAACGATAAAGGCTTTAAAAGCGGAGCCGGTACAACCAATCCCGCTCAAGGTACATCACAAGGCATTAAGATTGCCAAGGATAGTATCTTACATTTGACATCCGGCCTAATGAGTGAAGACAATAAAATGGTCCTCTCTCATTTACACAAAGCAATTAAGCCCCTCAATCAGTTACGAATTCTTGAAGACGCAACCGTTATCTATCGAATCAGTAGAGCTCCTGAAAGAAGGATCTTCTACATCGACGTAGGTAACCTACCAAAATTAAAGGCCGAGCAGTATCTTAGAGATATGATGGCCAAGCATAAGAACAGAACCATCTATGACGCCAACACTGGTGAGATCAAAGATGATCGTAAGTTCATGACAATGCTAGAAGATTATTGGTTGCCAAGAAGGGAAGGCGGTAAAGGTACCGAGATCACCACATTGCCAGCAGGCCAGAACCTAGGTGAGATGGATGATGTACTTTACTTCCAGAAGAAATTATACAGGTCATTAAATGTACCTGTGTCAAGGTTAGAGCCTGAAACTGGTTTCTCACTTGGTAGAGCTTCAGAGATATCAAGAGATGAGATTAAGTTCCAAAAGTTTATTGGAAGAATTAGATTAAAGTTCTCAAGAATATTTGAGTCAGCTTTAGAGAAGCAGCTAGTACTCAAGGGTGTTATTGCTGCAGAAGACTGGGGCGTAATCAGAAGAGACATTAAGTTTGATTATGTAACAGACAATCACTTCTCAGAGCTAAAAGAAATTGAGATCATGAGAGAAAGACTCTCAACAGTTAATGACGTGGATCCTTACCTAGGTAAATACTTCAGTGTTCCTTGGGTTAAGAGAAATGTCCTTAGACAAACAGACGGTGAGATTGAAGAGATGCATGCTGAGATGGTCCTTGATACCGAAGCTGAGCAGGAGAATATCGATAAGTTCGGTCCTCCTCCCGGCGAAAACGGTGAAGAAGGCGCTGGATTCCCAGAAGCACCGCAAGACTAGAACTTTACTATTATAAATACAGATGGAGATATTATGGAACCAGTAATAAAAATGGTCGGCTTAGCAAATGATGATAAGCCAAATGCAGTAGCAGATATATTTGCAGACCAAATGAACGACAGAATCGCAGACCACGTAAGTGCTGCCAAGGATGTTATTAGTAACAATCTTTTTGGAACAGAGCTTGCAGATAGTGATGCGGACATTATCGACGATCAGCCTGAGCTAGACTTAGAGCCAGAGATCGGTGACGAGGGTGACGCTCAAGAAGCTGATGACTCAGATGAGTACGAGGCAGATCAAGAATTGATCGATGAGCCCGCTGACGATAACGACGAAGATTAAAATAGAGGAAACTATGAAATCACTCAGACAAATTGTTGAACTAACCAAGGTAGACATTATACCTGATCCGGATGCAGTGTCAAATGGAAAGGCATATGACTATACCAATCCACGTCCTTCTGAGAAGGCCTTCATTGATAAGCATTTAGATAACGTACAGCATGAATTGCATCCTGCTTTTAAAACACAAGCAGAACAAGACGCAGTGTTTAAGGGTGGAACGGTATCTAAAGACCACAGCAAACTTTCAGGCCACAAAGATGGCGAAGATGCTGATGTGTATGAAAGTGCTATTCAGTTCGTAAAGGACCAACTTACAGAAGATAACTTAATGTCTTTCGAAGCAATGCTAGAAGAAGACTTTGAGACAGCTATTGAGTTTGCAGTAGAGATTGCATCCGAATATGCTGAAGGCGGAGACTTATAATGTCCGTACTTAAACTTAAAGGCGCAAGTGCAGCACTTGTTGCTAACAATTCACATGCTACGAACATCTCATCTGCAACAGCAGTGAGAGTGTTTAACAACCACGCAACAGCATCAGCACTTGTAACAGTGCAGACAGTTTCAGATTCAGCTACAGTAGCTACTGGAGCAGTTGTTAAAGGTTCAATACAGCTCGCAGCACAAACAGGACAAGTACTACGCAAAGATTCAACAGATGAAGTTTTTGGATCTGCAGTTACAGTATTGTCAACACCAGTATCGGTAGAGGGCTAATATGAAACTTATAGCTGAATCAAATTTTGACTGTAGCTTGATTACAGAAGCCAATAAAGAGACTGGCCAGAAAGACTACTTCATCGAAGGTATTTTCCTTCAAGGTGACATCACAAACCGAAACGGTAGGATGTATCCTGGTTCTACATTGGACAAAGAAGTAGGTAGATACAACGAAGAATTCATTAAGTCTAATCGTGCGTATGGTGAGTTAGGACATCCTGACGGACCAACGATTAACTTAGAAAGAGTTTCTCATATGATTAAATCTCTCACAAAAGAGGGATCTAATTATGTAGGGAAAGCCAAGATTATGGACACTCCTTACGGCAAGATTGTAAAAAGCCTTATCGACGAGGGTGCGCAACTTGGAGTGTCTAGCAGAGGCATGGGAACATTGAAGCAAACAGCAGAAGGTATTAATGAAGTCCAAGGTGACTTTCTTCTAGCTACTGCAGGCGACATTGTTGCTGACCCTTCTGCACCTAATGCATTTGTTAATGGCGTTATGGAAAACGTGGAATGGATCCGCGACGCAGCAACTGGAAACTGGCAAGCACAGAAAGTGATTGAACAGATTCAAAGTGCAGGCAAAATTAACTATAGGGAACTACAAGAAAATAAGATTGCCGCATTTGCAGCTTTCCTAAATACACTGTAGACAATTAAAAATATATAAATACTTTTAATAAAGTATATGACTCAATCTCAAAGGAGTAAAGAATGGCTAATGAACTAAATATCAATGAAGCCGAAGCACAAGTTGAACTTGATGAGTTCAAAGCCGATGGTGAGAATTCAAGCATTGCTGATCCAATAAGCACTAAGGATAACAAACGCCCTGCAGATAAAAATGCAAAGTTTGTACCCCCAGCGCCTGGTAACGCAAAAGCAAGCAACGGTACGGAAGTATCTAGCACCGACGGTCTTAAAACTACATCTGGCAAAGCACCTGCTCGCAGAGGCGATAAAGCTGACAAAGATGCACCAGTTGCACCTAAAGTAGCTACACCTGGTCAGGGTGGCGTTAAAGAAGACATCGACGCAATTTTCGGTGAGGATCTTGCAGAAGACCTCAGAGAGAAAGCTGTCACAGTATTCGAGGCTGCAGTTAATGCACGCGTCAGTGAATACAGTGATGACCTAGCTGAAGCATTTGAAACACAAATTGCTGAAGCGAAAGAAGAAATGCAAGAGCAAATGGCTACTAAGGTAGATGGTTATCTTAACTATGTTGCTGAAGAGTGGATGAAAGAGAATGCAGTTGCAATCGAATCATCTCTTAAAGTAGAAGTTGCCGAATCATTCATGGAAGGCCTTAAAGGTTTAATGGAAGCACATAACATCCAATTACCTGAAGAAGCTGACTCTGACGTACTTGCTGATCTCACGACTCAAGTTGAAGAATTAGAGAGCAAGTTAGAAGAAGAGACTGTAGCAAAAATTGCTGCTGTTGAAGCTACTGACATTGCAGAACAAAGATTTATTTTTGCTGAGGCAACTAAAAACCTTGCAGAAACAAAGATTGAAAAACTCCGTGCTCTATCGGAAGGACTTGATTATGGAAGTGCTGAAGAATACTCTACTAAGCTCGATATGCTTAAAGAGTCTTATTTCGGTACACAAACCGTTACTCCTACATCTGAACTAGATTCAGATCCAATTGACTTAGATGAGGAAACTCAACCTAAGCTGAATGGTGGAATGGCAAATTATGCAGCCGCGATTTCGCGAACTGCTAGAAAATAATTCATATTTAATTAAGGGGAAACCAAATGAACTTATATGAAGACTTACAAAACAAGTGGCAGCCGATTATTGAGCACGCTGACCTTCCTAACATTCAGGATAGTCATAGAAAATCAGTAACAGCAGTATGCTTGGAAAACACGGAAACAGCTCTTAGAGAATCTCAAGCATTCAGCCCAAGATCACTTTTAGAAACTGCTCCTACTAACGCTACAGGCGCTGGTGTCGATAACTATGATCCAGTATTGATCTCTCTAGTAAGAAGAGCTATGCCTAACTTGGTTGCTTATGACCTAGTTGGTGTACAGCCAATGACAGGACCTACTGGTCTTATCTTTGCTATGAGAAGCAGATACACAAATCAAAGTGGTGCTGAAGCATTCTATACAGAAGCTAACACTGCTCACTCAACAAGCGTAGCTGGCGTAGCCAACACGTTGATTGGTGGAGCTGATGTCGGTAATGTTGGAACACAGCCTTCTGGCGACGACAGCACTTATAACTTCGCTGGTGGTATGACTACTACTCAGGCTGAAGCATTAGGTTCTGCATCTAACGTAGCATTTGCTGAAATGGCTTTCTCAATTGAGAAAATTGCTGTAACAGCTAAATCAAGAGCTTTGAAAGCTGAATACTCAATGGAACTAGCTCAAGATCTTAAAGCTATCCATGGTTTGGATGCTGAAACAGAACTTGCTAACATTCTTTCTACTGAGATCCTTGCGGAAATCAACAGAGAAATCGTTAGAACAGTTAACTTGGTTGCTGTAACAGGCGCACAAGAGAACACAACTACAGCTGGTACGTTCGATCTAGATACAGATTCAAACGGCAGATGGATGGTTGAGAAGTTCAAAGGTCTTATGTTCCAAATCGAAAGAGAAGCGAACGAGATTGCTAAAGGAACAAGAAGAGGTAAAGGTAACATTATGCTTTGCTCATCTGACGTTGCTTCTGCACTTCAAATGGCTGGCGTATTAGATTATACTCCTGCTCTTAACTCTAACAACTTGACTGTTGATGATACTGGCTCTACTTTTGCTGGTGTTCTTAACGGAAGAATCAGAGTGTTTATCGATCCTTACTTTGCAGCTAATAGTGGTGTCCACTATATGACTGTTGGTTATAAAGGTTCTAGCGCATTTGACGCTGGTCTTTTCTACTGCCCATACGTACCATTACAAATGGTCAGAGCAGTTGGTGAAGATACTTTCCAACCAAAAATTGGCTTCAAGACTCGTTACGGCGTTGTTGAGAACCCATTTGCAAGAGGAACAGGCGTAATTGATGGAGCAACAGGTGCTCTTGATGATAACGCTAACAAGTACTACAGAAGAGTATTGATTAACAACTTAATGTAATCGATCTGTTCATTAGAACTTTAAAAAGGCTCCTTCGGGGGCCTTTTTTTTCGACCCAAATAACTGAAATAAGCGTTGACTTCAAATCGACTATGTTGTATAATAGTTGTATATTAAGGAGAAAAGCAATGTCAGTACTTCAAACAATCCAAAGAGAAAGAACAAACACCCGTAACGAGTTGATTGCAAACTTTGAACCAGGCTACATTCATGGCAATAACTGGCGTGTAGTAGCTGTTACGGCCGATGGTCCAGTGGAGTTGTACGAGGGAGAAGGCCGTATTAGTGCTAAGCTGTTACAAGATCTAGTGGAAGAATACAGGACTTTCGACAATGAGATCTCTATTGAAGGTCGATATGATTGGTCTCCGTCCTTGTATGAGTGGACTCGTAACGGTGAGTATGAGATAGGTGAGCACTGGGAAGTCAATCTATCAAGAGGCCTGTCTCTTAACTGGACATAGCTGTTGACATTAGTTCGATAGTGATGTATAATAGATGTATATTAATTAAGGAGTAGAATATGAGTAAAGCACAGAGATCAGAAGAGATAGCAAGCACAGGAATGGGACTTGTTAACGGTATAATCTTACATCACATAGCTACATGCATACCTAAAGCAGTCGCTTTGAATGGTAAAGAGATGCAGCTTGCGATGGATAAGTCTGAGCATCAGTCCAATAGTTGGGCAATGATGTGTGATTCTATCGAGTCTAGGATTGGCCTATCTGTTATGGATGGCAATTGGGACTTAGATAAGATTGTGTTAGGCGGTGTTGTTAAGCCACTTCATTAAGGTTATATAAATACCTTCATGAGCCAACCTACCAATCAAAACTTCTTATCACCCTTAGGTGGTAAGTTCGAGATCAAGAGACTACCTACTGTTAATTTCTTTATACAGCAGGTAGCCTTACCCAACGTCATGATGGGTGAGATTGATGTTCCGACGCCTTTCACTAAGATCAGAATGCCTGGTGACCAGATTACGTTCAGTGATCTAGTAGTTACATTCAGAGTAGATGAAGACTTAACAAACTACCTTGAGATGTACAACTGGATGAGATCCATTGCTAGGGTAGATGACTTCGAAGATTCCACAGCTTGGAAGAACGAAGGTGTTGCCATGTCGGACGAAAGAGTGTATAGTGATGGTACGTTGACACTTATGAACAGTGCAATGAACCCTAACATTATAGTTAAGTTTGCTGACCTTTATCCATCATCATTGTCAGAGGTACCTTTTGTTACCACAATGTCTGATGTTGATTACGTAGAGTGTACAGCAGTTTTTAAATATAGAAAATTTGATATAGAGACAGTATAATTATGGACGTGAATGCCTTTATTGCGAAAGCAAAACAAGGGGCAGTTACAGTTGAATTCACCAAGATCAATACTGGTGAAGTTCGTGTGATGCCTTGTACTTTAAACCCTACCCTACTCGAAGCTGCTGGCATTAATGTCACTGTGGAGAACGTTGATCCAAGCTGCGCACACTTAGCTGTGTGGTCTTTGGACAAAGAGGCTTGGAGATCTTTCCGAGTTGAAACTGTGACAGATTGGTACCCAATTGATTATGAAACAAAACAAGATCCAAGCATACAAGGAAGCGATAGTTGATACACTTATAGGGACGGCCATCATGGCGCCCCTAAATTTTGTAGTGATATCAGTATGCTTCTCGTTGTCTTTTAATGCATTACAGACTACAATAGCCTGTACCGCATGCTTATTTGGCATAGCTGTAGTCCGTAAAGCTACGGTCCGACTTTATTATGAGAAGAAAAATGACACTCGAAGAAATTCAACAACACTGGGATAGGGATAGCGAGGTCGACCGTACTGAGTTAGGTAACGAAGCGACTAAGATCCCCCAGCTACACTCTAAGTATTTCAAGATGTTCTCTACAGAACGTCTGAAGCTAAAGCAGATGGAAGGCAAAGCTAAGGTACTTCACCTAGACCTATGGACCTATTATCAGGGCAGTATCGATCAAGATACTCTCAGAGACTATGGTTGGGAGCCTAACAACAACATTATTCTCAAGGTAGACATTCCAATGCATATCGAAGCTAATCGTACAGCAATCGATAGCAACTTAGGATTGTCTTATCAGAAAGAGAAGGTTGACTTCCTTGAAGCTATCATCAAGTCTCTCAACGCTAGAGGCTTCAACATTAACGCAGCTATCAGCTGGGAAAAATTCAAAGTAGGAATTTAATGAAAGTTAACATTGCAAGTTATAGTCAGGTTCCACCTGTGCCTGGCATGATGCATGCAGGTGCAGATCTATTAGATCTCGTTGCCTATTGTGCACGTGTGAGTAATCCTGACAACCAAAACAACACTGCGACTAACGCAAAGCTAGTCAACTATCTAATCAAACACAAGCACTGGTCTCCCCTAGAGATGGTGTCCGTATGTTTGGAGATAGAGACTACACGAGACATAGGGCGACAGCTATTGCGTCATCGTAGTTTCAGCTTTCAAGAATATAGTCAACGATATGCAGATCCAACTAAGGACTTATCGTTTGAGATTAGGGAAGCTAGACTACAAGACCCTAAGAACAGACAGAACAGCATTAAGACTGATGATGGCCTGCTATTACATGCTTGGGCAGATATGCAGCAGAAGGTAATTGATACAGCACTAGAGGCGTATAACTTTGCTGTCAGCAATGGCATTGCAAAAGAGCAAGCACGATGTGTATTGCCTGAAGGTAATACAATGTCACGTCTGTATGTCAATGGAACATTACGATCTTGGATACATTATATCCAGCTTCGATGTGAGAACGGAACACAGCTAGAGCATATTGAGCTAGCAAAAGCATGCGCAGAAGTTATTGCGGATGTGTTTCCAATGGACAGTGATGGATCAATCTAAACTCAATAAAGTCTTTCAAGAATGCTTGACGGACAAGTATGGACATGGTTATGCATCAATGTATTCAAAGGTGTTCTCGTCTACACCAAATAGTATTTTTGAGATAGGCATCAAACAAAGTTCCTCACACAAGGCATGGTATACCCTCTTTCCTGAGGCTACTATATATGGAATGGATGTTGAGGTGGATAAGCATGTGGGTACGTGGTGGCATTATAATCCGCGAGTAATATTTACGTTTGACTATAGTAGCCACGATAGTTCTCATTACCGTGACACGATTAAAGCATTGACAAAGACAGTTCCCCACTCGCAAGCTGCAAAAGATTTCATGTGGGATGTTATAATAGATGATGGAGACCATAACATAGGAGCTCAAGTAGGCACCTTCATGGTTTGGAAAGATAAATTTAGAGATGTGTATGTGATTGAAGATATACTGAGTGCCGAATACTTGCATGTACTCAAAACAATTGTAGACACATTGGGATATGTATGCGTATCAGAGCAATCAACAAAGACACCTGATGAGCAGCAATACATCCTGGCCATAGCTAGGAGGGATTCAATATTTGGAGACACTCACTGTAACTAAAGTCAATGAAGTGTATATGCAGATCGACTGTGATGGTGGATCGTGCTGGGAGCTTCAAGACTACTTTACTTTCACTGTACCTGGCATGCAGTTCATGCCGGCCGTCCGCAACAAAGTTTGGGATGGAAAGATAAGATTGTTCAACCCAATGACCAAGAGATTATATTCTGGGTTGTTGCCACACGTACAACGCTTCTGTGCAGAGAGAGATTATAACTTGGTAGTGTCATCAGACTTCGATGCTGATGAGTTCTCACTACATGAAGCACAGGTGTTCATAGATTCATTAGGACTCAAGCTAACGCCAAGGGACTATCAGATAGCTGCATTTGCTCATGCTGTGAAGAACAGACGAGCAGTGTTGTTATCGCCAACAGCATCTGGCAAGTCATTGATCATCTATCTATTGACACAATACTTCAAGAAGAAGACACTGTTGATTGTACCTACCGTATCGTTAGTGCAGCAGATGAACGGAGACTTTAAGGACTATGGTTACGAAGGTGAGTGTCATTTGATCACAGCTGGCGTTGATAAAGAGTCTGAAGAGGACATTGTCATATCAACATGGCAGTCGATCTATAAGATGCCAAAGAAATGGTTCCAGCAGTTTGATGTTATCATAGGCGACGAGGCTCATCAGTTCAAAGCTAAGTCACTGACATCTATTATGACTAAGATGGACACGACCAAATATAGGTTTGGGTTCACAGGTACGTTAGATGATGCAATTACACACAAGCTAGTCCTGGAGGGATTGTTTGGAGGTGTAGAGAAAGTAACAACTACCGCAGCTCTGATCGAGGCAGGCACATTAGCAGACTTCAAAGTAAAATGCATCGCCCTGCAATATCCGGATGAGATCAAAAAAGCTCATGCCAAAGATAAGTATCAGGAAGAGGTAGAGTTCTTAGTATTGAACGAAGCCAGAAACAAATTCATAAGAAACCTTGCATTGTCACTCAAGGGTAATACATTGCTGCTATACAACTTCGTTGATAAGCACGGTAAGCCATTGTACAGAGACATTAAGAATGCAATTGATAAGAGCGTCGACAAGCGCAACATCTATTTCGTGTCAGGGGAGGTGAAAGGAAGCGAAAGAGAAGAGATAAGACATATTGTCGAAACGCAAAACGATGCAATCATCGTAGCAAGTTACGGAACATTCAGTACGGGTATTAACATTAAGCAACTTAATAATATAGTATTCTGTAGTCCGTCTAAGTCACGTATAAGAGTTATGCAAAGTATTGGTAGAGGTCTGAGAAGATCAGAGACTAAGACGACGGCAACGTTGTTTGATCTTGCAGACAACTTAACATGGAAATCTAAACCGAACTATACATTGAATCACTTTGCCGAAAGGTTGAAGATGTACAACGACGAGAAGTTTGAGTACAAGATGTATCGAATCAAAATCAAATAGATAAATAGTACATGACTATGAAAGAACACAAATACGGGATCTTTAAATTGATCACGGGTGAAGAAATAATCTCGGAGTTCATCACTCATGATGAAACGCATCTAGTTTTAACTAATCCTGTACAAGTACACCGCACGGTAATGAGGGACGGCAGTCCTCAGCTAGCAGTGTCACATTATATGATATTTGCAGATACTGATCACTTCAAAATAAAAACTGATAGAATCGTTGCCTTATCACCTAAAATAGAGGATAATGCATTACAACACTACTTACATTTTGTTACTACAAGAAACGAAGTAATAAGCAGTGACGCTAATAAACAGGAGGAGTACTATTCTAAACTGGAAGCTAAGTTCGAAGAGATGATGCAACAAGCAGACTTCGAAGACTTGCAGATAGATGCGAATACGACTATACATTAAATGGCTAGAATAAAAGCAAAACCAGAACACTACGTAGACAACAAGAAACTGTACGCAGAAATGTGTGACTATCTTGATCGAGTAAAGTTAGCTGAGGAGTCTGACGATCCCAAACCAAGGATTACAGAATACATCGGCGAGTGTCTACTT
>TARA_R110001606_G_scaffold392935_1_pt1 | contig 22711 bp, 27 predicted proteins | sample TARA_R110001606 | Tara Oceans TARA_R110001606 (sample SAMEA4398315) | marine metagenome | biome: Polar Biome; feature: [SRF] surface water layer (ENVO:00010504); material: water (ENVO:00002006), including particulate matter (ENVO:01000060) such as... | depth 5 m | reverse complement strand
TGATGACGACTTATCCACGTTTTGATTTTGTACGTTATAGTCAAGCTGTAGTTCGTGCATTCTAAAGTCTGTTGCTGTCTTACAAGCAATAGTTACAAAAGAATCAATTACGTTATACTGGTAGCTGGATGCTGTAGTTGTTAGCCCATTTAGTACTTGCCATGTGTTCCAAGAAGATTGAATACGTTTTTCACCATCCTCTTTATAGTTGTATAGATAAACTAGATTACTATCTGTGCAGCATAGAACATAACCAAGAACACCATTAACAACCAAAGATTTAACAGGTTGTGTCATATAGGTTGGTGTACTAATATTTAGGTCAATACCTTTAACTGATAGTGTGTCTGTTTTAATATACTCACGTAGCTGTTGTCTGTTGTCTGTAGTTGAAATAAAGTAAAGACTATCGTTAACTACTACAGGTTCTACTCCAATAGCCATTGGATAGTTACTAGCGTTGCTCAAAGATACTGTGTTAGGCCCAAATGCCCCTTGGTTAATCAATTCGTATTGAGCATACTTTGTAAAGATATACAAAGAGTTGTTAAATGGTTTAACGTAGTAAATCTTACTGGCTTGGTTAGTAGCTACTGTAATGTCGATCATATCTGAGTCGAGTAGATCAATAGCACTTGTTATGTAAAAGTTTGTATAGCTGGCTGTTTCTGAAAGAACAACGCTGTCTTGTGATGCAATTCCTAGACGGTTCTTATAAAAGAATAAGTCTTGAACAGTACTTGTAATACCTTCGGGAGTAGGTGCAAAAGAAGGATCAGGGTTGTTGTCTAGATTACCAACGCGAGGCACTGCCCAATCAATTAGATCAGCTTTAAAAGTAGCTACACCAGCAACAAGGCTAATGCGGTCAATCTTAATAGGCATATTAGTAAGCTGGCCACGATCCGCTTTAGGGTCTAAACATTCTTCCCAAGAGGACTCAGCCCACTTAACAAAGTAAGAGTTTAAACTTGCTTGGTCTTGGCCTTTAATTTCTACATACACATCATCAAACGGCATGTCTTTAGGTAAGTCTGTAATCTTGTTTACAGCACCTTTCCAGCTTTCGGAAGCTTGGTTGCCCCATGAGTCCCATGTACTAAATGTAAAGTCAGCGTTGTCAGCACGTGTTATTTTAAGAATCGAGCCAATAACAGTAGCTGTAAAACCAGCAACACCATTAATAATAGTTTGTAGATAGTTGGCAGCAAAATCAGAGTTTTCAAAACCAGTAGCAGGATCGTCGGTAGCACCACTAGGTTTGTTAGGATTACATTCATAAGCAACACCATTAAGATATACTGCGTAGTTGTACGGGTTATACCGATCACCACTACCGCGCTTTAACCAATAGAAAGCTGCTTTATCGTAGTCTAGGCTTAAAGGTGCTGTAGCAGTGTAGTCTATACCTACAACAGCATTCTTTGAGAATACCCAAGTTCTATCTTGTACTGTAAGTCCTTTTAAAGCACCATTCAGCAGATAGTTTTTAACAGTTGTTTCTGTCGCAGCGTCATAGACCACATTCATCTCTTCACCATCTCGGTGAAAAACATGTAGAGGGTGTGCAGCAACATCAGAAATCATAAAGATATATTCTTCGTTGTCTTCGCCACGGTCATACGTGTGAAAGATTTCTGCTGTTTCCATCGCTGGGTTAGCTGCATAAGTAAGAGTTTTAGTGTGAGTGACGGGAGGGCGTTTAGTTAGACCAACTACTAGGTCAGGCACACAGTTACGCATTTCTTTACATTGGCTGTCCAAAGTAAGTTCTGGGCTTTGCTGTGTAACGCCATTGAAAAACGCTGGATAAACTTTGTTAATCTTAGGCATTTACTGCTCCTAAATGACTGGTGTGGGATTAGTACCGCGATCAATAAGGCGATTACCACGCACTAAGTTAAACTTAGATTGTTTCAGATGTTCGCGTTCTAACTTAACACGCTGTAGATTGATCTTGTTTTCCAACTCACGCTGTGTGGTCTCATCACCATTCAAGTAGACATGAAGGTGCTTAGAGGCTACAAGCACAACGTAGGTGCGGAAGATGTCTGGGATGTTGTCGAAAGCAATCTCAAGGCGTGTTACTAGCTCAACTGCTTCTGTAAAGACACTACTCATAGTTTCTTTGGTGTACAGATCACCGCCTTCTTTAAAATACTCAATGTTCTCAAAAGCCACTACGTTGTTTGGTAATGTAATACGACCATCTAGGTCAGGTACAAAGCTAATAGTAAAAGTATTGAACCAGAATTTATTTTCTTGTTCTTCACGTAGAGTTTCTGCCAAAATGGTACGGGCTTGTACAGCTTCGTGACCTTCTGGTAAACTGTCAATAGTAACATTTGAAGGAATAGGAAGCTCTCCAATATATCGGAGCATCCTGTTAATTGCATCAATTTCTGTCATTTAATAATTCCTTATCTATCTATAGGGATACCCATGCCTAAACGTATTCCTATACATAGACAGAACGCCCCCTCCGAAGAGGGGACGCCCTATGGGTAGTTTAGACGACTGTGCCGCCTGTGATTACGCAAGAACATGCTGGCTTCAAGACGCCCATACCATATGAGTAGTATGTTGTCATCAAAGTAGCAAGTTGCTCTGGCATGTAGTTAACTTCAGATGTAACATCCATAAGTTTCGCTACAGCTACAGCTTCAGAAGTGAAGATCATAGCTTTCAGTTTTTTGTTAGTCCCGCCTACATCCACAGTAGAGTCTGTGTTTGTATAGTTAGACTTGTAGATACGGATGCCAGCGACTTCCATAACTGTACCTTTGTTGATACCACCGTTGTCACCAGAAGTAATGTCTTTGTTGACCGCATCAGATTGGGCCAAGTAAGAGAATACTTTTGGAGATACAACGAGATACTTCTCGCCAGATACGTCTTTTTCTTCCATAGCTGCTACAGCTTCGAAGACTGCTTCAATCAAAGCATCGCCTTTAGCTTTAGGAGTAGCACCAGAGTCGATTACATCGTTGTTTACTTCAGTACCGTCACCTTGTACAGCAGAGCCGCCAATTGTGCCAGATGTTTGTGAAGCAGTTACGAGCAATGCAGCAACGGCTTTGTCAATCTTGACAGCCAAAGCTTCACCAGCTTGTTTAGCCAACTCACCGCGTGTTTCAAAGTGAAGAACTTTTTCTTCAAACTTATCTACTGCAAGTGCGTAGTACTCAAGTGCATCAATATTAATGATACGCTCACGTACTGGAATCGCGCTCATAGTAAGCTCGGTTCCTGGGACGTGTGTGTTGGTGTCAGCATCGCCAGATTGGCCGATTACTGGAATGGAAATAGAAGAACCACTGTCAATTGATTTTGTAGTTACAAGATCAAGGAACAACTGCTTACGGTCAAATGCAGTCAAGACTGAGCCGTAATAGATTTGCAGTGCGTTGTCCATATCGGTTGGTAGACCACGTGGTGATGTGGAGTTGTTACCAATGTTATTTACTGTTAGTGCCATTTTATTATACCTTAAATGTTTGATTTAGTTTGTAGTATGTAATCAGTGCTTTTTTTATTAGTTATCTTTAAGTTATCCACTACGTCAGAACGCATCCTCAGTGAGTGGGCCTACTGAATACTTATAAATACAAGCATCAAGGTTACTTTGGGTTTAAGCGCCGTACAGGTATTGCGCGATACCTGTAAGACAACTTAGCTAAGTTGTCTACCTTTAATTGGGGTAGTGATGGGGAGAAATGCCAAAGGAGACGAAATGCAAATCCCCCCAATTCCTAAAGGATACCTCGTTTACGGGCTGCTAGATAGCGTGAGTCCACCATGTTGGTGTACTTAGCGTCTTTGCCGTAAAGTCGGTTAGTCTGGGCACGTTGCCACTCGTTCTTATCACCATATGGTTGTAGTCCACTAGAGGCTGCTGTGCCTTCAAGTCTACGGGGTGATGTGTCGGTGGGTGCTGACTGTTCCTTTTTAAACTTCATATACTCTAAGTTACGAATAATCTTGTCTTGGTTCATAGCCTCGACAGAATCATTGTAGTCTTTGATAATATCAGGCGGTAGGTTTCCCGAAGCCCATGCGATAATATCGGTATACTGTTCTTCTCCACCAACAGAATTGTGAATACTATCACGTACTGTGTTGGCGTATGCTGTTTGGCCTTGGATATACTGGTCAACCTGATTCTTACTAAAACCTAGTTTTTCAAGGTTCTTGTATGAGTCATCCGAAAGGCTACCGTTTTCTACAAACTCTTGTTCGTAACGTGCTACTTCGATCCCACCTGTAACTTCTTCAGCTACAGCTTCTGCGGTCTCTTCAACAGCGGGTGCCTCTTCTTTTGGTTGTCCTAGTTTATTCTCAAGTTCTTGGTAAGCTTTTAGCAAGTCTTCCTGAGACTTAAACTTACCACCTAGAAGCTCTTCTGCTTCTGTGCCGTCATCGTTGTAACCTTCGGGAGTGCCTTCACCTTTTTCAGCTTGAGTCATTTGTGACTCTTGGTAGCGTTTGATGGCCTCTTGTTCGATGGTCTCACGTTCAGAAAGTTGAGGCTGCCCAGAGCCTTCTTCTGGGACAGCTTCAGTTTCTACCTGTTCAACTTGTTCTTCCATACTTATTCATCCTTCGAAGAAGCAGCTTTCTTAGCCACTGGTGGCGGTGGAGGGGTCATATCAATACTGTTAGGATAACCCTTCCGTGCTTCTTCTTCTTTGTCCCGTAGGAAGTAATCTGAATCGGTAATAGTGTTGGGGTTCTTTTTTTTCATACCAGCTTGTTTTAGCTCGTATAGTGATTGTGTTTTAGCCATTGTATTCTCCTTTAGAATGTTTAGCCTTGTTGAGTAATTTGTCTACCAGCTTCTGCACCAGCCTCTTGAGCCATAGCACCACCACCTTGTTGTAGGAGTTGTTGCTGTTGGGCTGCTTGCTGTTCTTGCTGTATTTGCTCATCTGATTTGATTAAGTCTGATGTATCAAGTCCTAGGCTGTTGGCAATTTTAGAGATATACGCACCAACATTAAGTCGGCTAAGTATAATCTCAGGGCTACCCAACTCTTGAATAAGTTGGTTAAACTGTCGTATCTTGTCAAGCTCTACATTGCGGCCCAAGGCCTCTACACCTGTTACAATAACTAGCTCAATACCAAGAGACGAAAGGTCTACTTTAGTTTGTGATAGTAATTGGTAAGCAAGTGGACGTTGTAGTTCGAGTGACAGAATTGAGTATACACCACCAAGGCTTTTCTCAAGGTCTGCTGCCATGTAACGAATTTCTGTAGCGGTTGTACGCTCAGAGTCACGGGCAGCACTTGTAGCTGCTAGGAAAGCTTGTTCCAAGCGGCGGGTAAGCTCTTGAACCATATCCATAGGTACACGAAGGTCTGAGCCTTTGTCTACGCGGAGTGTGGTAATGTCTTGTTCCAAGTCACCAAGGATACAGACACCGTTCTCGGCTGTGTTTAGATCATCAACATCAACAGTTGAGCCAGCACGTTTACCAAAGATAACACGTGCCATAACTGAGGAAGCTTCTAGTAGTAGTTGGTATAGAGCCTCAAGGGAACGGAAGTCACCTAGGTATTGCTCAACCAAACCACGTCCATAGCTTTCACCATTGATAGAAGTCCAGCGTAATGGGATGAATGGTAGCTCGTTAGGGTCTTCGTATACTACGTCAGAGCCTTCTACAAGTACGCCTTCAACCTCTTGAAACTCATACCAAACACCTAGCTTTTTAATAGCACGTGTATAGATAGTAGCTCTTGAACCATCACCAAGGGCGGGGTCACTTTCTAGTTGTTCTAAGATGTCGTCTGGGAGTGTGTCTCTTGTAACTTCTTCTTTGCAGATAATCTCAATAGGATTACCACTGAAGTCACGGGAGATAACAAAGTTATCAAGCTTATAGCTTTTAAGGCCTGTTTCTGTTTTGTACAGAAGGGCGTTACCTGAGATAACAAGAGATTTAATAGCTTCGAAGATAGGGACACGTAGTGCCTCACGTTCGATCTGCTTCATAATCTCTTGCTCAAGAGTAACTAAGCTTTTTTCTAGTTGGTCTTTACCACCTTGCTGTTGTTGCTGTGCAAGCTGAACAACCTCTGGGTCTGGAAGTAGACGAAAGAAGCTGGTGTTAGGGGGAAGGAGTGTAAGAAGTAATTTACTCGCTAGATTGTGGACAAGTCTACTACCGACAGCTTGGTAAGGGGTATCTAAATCATCTGACTCTGTGTGACCACTATCTGTAACAACAGACGGGATCGTCAGTTTAGAGCATTCCCTAGCTCTGTCGAGTACAGACGTTCTGTCTGCATCTAGTTTTGAAAACTTCTCACGCGAAGGGGAGTACTGAACCAGTATCTCTTCTGTCGTCATGTTTTCGGGCATTATTTAACCTTAATCTATTTCTAACCAATTTATTGACCATGCTAGGTTACAAGTGGCTGCTGCTGTATCCGTTGAAGCAAAGATAGCAAAAATGTTACCTTTAAAAAGACGCAAGCCTAAGTCTGAAGCATCTTCAATAGCCGTTGGAGAAGAAGATGGTTGATTACCTTGTGCGTGAACAGCACTAATATAACTAGTTAGAGCTACTTTACCATTTGACACAGTACAAGTTTGATTTATTTCTAATTCGCTTCCTTCAACATTACTCCATGTACCACCAGTAACTATTGGATTAGAAACAAGTTGAATTGTTACAGGTGTGTCTGCTGAAGCATTTGTAGCTAGAAACTCCATATGTTGTAAGTTTGCTCTTAAATTAGAAAGAGACGATTCGTTACGAAAAGCCGCAATAAGAGTTGTTGAGTTAGAAACGCCTGTAACTTTATTCATCCCCAAGTCTGTTGGGTAACAACAAGGGGTATCTGGGTGTAAAATTATAGAAGACATTTGTTATCCTTACGTGCCTGTGCCGACTGTACCAGCACCACCGCCGCCAGCGCCAGCAACTACTGGGATTTGAAGAGACTTAGCGCCAGACTTCTGGGCTTCTTTTTTCTTCATTTCTTCTTCTTCTGGTGTAACTGCTTCGGCTTGTGTTGATGCTGAAGCTGGTGTAGGTGCCGCAGGTGGTGGAGTGTACACTGGTTTCTCAACAACAGTCGAGCCACCTTTTTTAAACAAGATGTTTGTATTGTATTCTGGCTCACGTGCTTGTGCTTTAAGATCAAAGCCTTGGGCATACACGGGCATACCAAGAGGATTGAACATCTTAGCAAACAGGTTATCTAGTACGTCTAATAGTTTCATGGTTATTCCTTAAATTTAACTTTGGATATGAGGTGGTTGAACACACGCTTAACTTCTTCTACTGGGTAGATGTAAGTAGAATATGCTTTTACACCTTCCATCTTACGGCCTACTCTGATTGTTTGTTCAGAGGCGTAGTAGTGTTCTAGGGGTAGGTTATTCTCAACGCTGATTTTACCTGTTTGAACAGCTAGCATCCACATCGCTCTGCTGCCCCTATGTTCTGGTAAAACGTATAAGTAGTCGTTACCGACAGTAGGAGTACGTAGTCCAAAATAAGTATTGAATATGTAACTGGACATACCAATTACTTTATCATCTCTTATTGCTAAATACACACACCAATGGTAGTCAATAAATTCATCTACGTTAGCTGTGCCATCACCAAATAATTCTTGGCTAAACTTAATAAGTAAATCATTAAGCTCTTGCTTATACGCATTTGAGTATAGTTTTATTTCAACAGCAGCCATTATCTTTCATTCCGTTCTATTAAGTCCTTAATAACTCGTAGAACATCTTGCTGTCCAAGTAGCCTTGCTAAGTCTGTTTCTTTAATTTGTGATTGTGGTAATCTATCTGGAAACTTCTCTTCAAGTTGTCCAATTAATTGCCGTAGAACGGCTGGTGCTATATTCATAGTGCCTCCCTAACTAGCTGAGATTACTCATTTATCTTAGATAGTCGTTTCATTTAAAGCTGTCCATTCAGCCACTACTTTAGGTTCCTCTGGCGGATTCCAGAGGACTATTTCGGTTCCATTATATTGGTGCATATGGGCTAATCTCATAGTCCATAAGGCTTCGTCTGCTGTTTGCTCCTTACTTTCGTATGTGTCAATAACAACATTCCACATCTCTAACTCTGTCTCACAATCTTCTAGCAGCTTTGCGGCTTTTACTGCCCCAATGCCAGCACAGCCTTTGTAGCCATCCGTAGCATCCCCCATAAGGGTCTGAAAGTATGCGTACTTGATTGCGTCAAACTCGTCCACAGTCACCTCCTCATCACGTCCATAGTTGTAATGCGTACCGACAGTCTGATACAAAACATCTTTGTCGATAGCACACAGTAGGTAGTCTTCTGGGTTCTCAGTTTTTAAATGCACAACATAGTCGTCTGCCTCAATACCGTCTGTGGTGTGACAGTCGTAGTTGGCTAACGTATATGCTAACACTTCCTTAAAGCCTTCTGGCTTACGTGAGGCTTTTCTGTTAGCCTTGTAAGAGATTGGAAAGCTGTGTCTGAAGTTGACACCCCCAGAAAATACTAACTTGGCACTGTCACAGCCTGTGGCAAAAACAATGTTTGACACAAGCTGATCTAGAGTAGCGTAGCAGACGGTTAGGTTAGTGTCGTAAGCAATATCTTTTTCCTGTTCGCTACCCGAAAGTACCTCGCATTCATTCCAATATGTTTTATCTTCAATTGCAAACCCAACTTTATAGATAAGTGAATCAGCGTCTACTAATGCTATCATGTTTATTCCTCTTCAGTTTCTTCTACATATGACTCTTCAATGTCGTTTATAACGTCTTGCACTTGATCGTGTGTGACTAAGCCGTTGTTATCTAACGCAAGTTGAACTGTTTTATCAATAATAGAATAGCCTTGCTCGGCGTTGAAGTAGTGAACACCCGCTCGGTTTGTAATCTCTGCGATATAACTGTTCATAAACTTCATAGAATTGTTAGCACCACGTGGCTCTTCCAAGGTGTGTGCTACGTCCGTCAGGTACGATACGCTGTACTCTGAGTAGAGTTGAACAAGCTCAAGCAGGGTGTCTTCAGCTATCAAGGCTAGCTCTGTCTCGTCCTCTGGTTGAGGCTCTGCCATCATCTTGTCGATGGTTATCAGAAAGTCCTCTTGAATCTCAAGACGCTTTCGAGTATTGAGATTGTTGTACGCTTTTAGTAAACTCATTTGTGTCTCCTATCGACTTGCCAAAAGGCTCTTTCGTTTTGCTGGTGTATTGCTAGTAGTTGTTTCAGAGGACCAACCACCACAGCTATTACAATGGAAGCGTTGAAACTTACCTTTGTTAGTATGGTAGAAGCCACGCTTTGTGAGATCGTCACTGTCGCACTTAGGGCAGCGGCGTGATTCGTCGTCGTCGTAGCTAGCAAGAGTAGGGTGGCTCGGCATCCAAGGGCGTAGTACAAGATACAATTCCTCAAGAGAAATAACATCCATACAGTTGTACTCGTACATTTCCTCCCAAGCTTCTTCGTTACCTGCCATACACTCGTTCCAAAGCTTCCAGCCAGAAAACTTACTGTGGGATAGCTTCTTATTAGAGCATAGTACGTCAGTCAGATACGCCAACTTGTTAGACGTAAACTTAAATGTACGCTTTGCTACTTTCAAAGTGTCGATGCTTTTGTACGGGCTGGGTGGTGCTAGTCCATTCAACAACATACGTGCATTGATCTTAGGGATGTCAAAGCGATCACCATTGTGAGCAACTACAAAGTCTGCTTCGTCAAGTAAGTGGTGTAGGTCAGACAGTAGTTGGTAGTCATCACCAATATTATTGCGGCAGTCGTTATAGAAGACACCTTCTTCGTCTAGCCACTTGGCAGAGTATGACATAATAAACCAGTCATTCTCAATTTGATCTAGCGAGATGTTCTGTTTCCACAACGCCCATACCTTCCCCATGATAGGGGATGTCTCAATATCTACAATTAAAGTCTTAACCAATTTTCTTACTCCATCTCTCTTTTACATTTGCTGCGGTTAACCACATGTCCTTACCTTTTAGAACATCGTTAATCTCTTTATCGCTCAAGAATTTTTTATAGATTTCTCGAAACGTGTTCTTTAGGTCTTTGTCGTTAAAGTTAATAAACTCTAAGACTTCGTGTCCTTTCCCCTGCGTACCTGTAGAATAGTTGTGGATCATAAAGTGTGTGTAATCCTCAACCTCCATGTCGTTACACGTCAGTGCAATGATAGTACCAGCGGATGCTACTGTGCCCGTTAGACGGGCTACTACATAGGCCTTTGATCGTTTGATAGCAGCTACAATCTTAAACGCGCTGTCTATCATCCCACCTCCAGTGTTGATGTGTATGATGACCTTATCACCTTCTACTGCATTCTCCAGTAAGAAACACATTTCGTTATAGTCACTTGGTTCTGAAATCTCTCCTGAGATATAGCAGTGGTATATAGTGTCGTGCTGCACGATTGGAACTGAACGGTCCCAGATCGTAGGTTTCTTAGGTGCAAAAACCTTAGACAAGTCTATAGTATAATCAGCCATAGTAGTCTCCTTTATTTATATTAGTAGCCGTAGTCGCCAGACATGCCAGCAACAGAATAGTCTGTCACACGCTTCTCAAAGAAGTTAGCATGAGAGCTACCATTATTTAATACGTCCATCCAAGGTAGTGGGTTTTCAGAACGCTCGTAGTTAGGCTTCAGACCAATCTGTAGTAAGCGGCGGTCTGTTATGTATTCGAGGTAAGCTTTGACTTGGCCTTTCGATAAATCCTTCGGGCTGTAAGAACCGAAAGCGAAATCGACAAACTTCTTTTCCATGTCAACAATACTTCTAGCCATGTTGTAAATGTGCATTTTAAACGTGTCGTCAATCGCTTGGGGATTTTCTTGACACCAAGTGCGAAAGAGCCAAGCGTTGCCTTCAACGTGTAGAGTTTCGTCACGAAGAGACCACTCATTGATGGTACACATGCCCAAGTATTTGCCATGCCGTTCAAAGTTTTTGAGCATAACAAAGCTACCGAATAGAGAAATGCCCTCAAGTAAAATACCTTTCGCTAATGAAAGTCCAAAGTTATCTTTGAACTGGTTGTTCTGCATATACGAATCTTTCTCAAGTGTCTCGCTATGCTTTAGGAAGTCAGTGTAGTATGAGTCTGGGAAACCCAAGCTCTCGTTCAAGTGAGCGTAGCCCTCTTGGTGAATAAACTCACGTGCCATAAAGCTGGTGAGCATCCCTCGAACTTCGTTATTCTTTAACGTGTTGATTAGTGGTAGGTAGCCAGCAGCAACATTAAAGTCGCTTTGCGTAAAGATGGACAAAATATTTTTTATAAATTCTCGTTCTTCGTCTGGCGCTGCACGAAAGTCCTCAACGTCTCGTGTCATCTCTACTTCTTTTACCACCCAGTGAATGTCTTCTGACTGTAGGCGGTAGTCCTCCGCTTGTTGGTAGCGGAGGGGTTTGTATGTTAAGCTTTTTTCAGTTAGCATTTTCTATCCTTGACATGCCATGCACTCATCCAATTCACCTTGGACACCTGATTGTCCATCCTTGAGAGCGTCACGTTTGATTTTTACATTTACTTGTTCTGTCTTGCGGCTTGATTCTGTACGCAAATAGTACAGGCCTTTAAGTGGCTCACCAACATCGTTAGCAGGTTTAAAAGCAAGTCGGTGTACTGTGTTAACGTGGCCTTTGTCAGCACCTGATGGAAAGAATAGGTTGACTGATTGACCTTGGCATAAGTAGCCTTGACGGGCACGTGCGTGTTCTACAACCCAACGCTGATCCAACTCAAAGGCTGTCTTGAAAACATCTTTGGTATCGTCAGTGAGGAAATCGAGGTGCTGTACAGAGCCATCGTTAGCCATGATAGAGTCCCAAGTCTCGTCGTTGTTCTTGCCCATCTTGCGTAGTACTAGCTCAAGTGCTGGTGTCTTAACTAGGTGACTACCAACACGTGTCTTGTGTGTGAAGCAGTTAGAAGCCCGTGGCTCAATGCTTGGTGATACCCCTAGGATAATACTACTGTTAGCGTTAGGTGCTACAGCAAGCAAGTGTAAGTTACGAACACCGTAGCCTTCGCCGTCTGGTGCCTCGCCACGTGTCTGTGCTAGTCGTTCTGTCGCCCCTAGTGCTTTAGTCTTAATGTTCTTAAACATATTCTTGTTCATGCTTAATGACAAAGCTGACTCAAACGGCATGTTGTGTTCCATCAAGTAGTCATGGAAGCCCATAGCGCCTAGGCCAAGACTACGCTCACGTTTAGCAGAATAAATAGCTCGGCTTAATTCGCTTGGTGCGTGGTCAATAAAGAACTGTAGTACGTTGTCTAGCATTTCAATTAGATCACCAACGAAGCGGTCATCGTCTTTCCACTCATCATACTTAGCTAAGTTAACGGAAGACAAACAACAAACTGCTGTACGATCTTCTGCTGTAGGTAGGTGTATCTCGTTGCAGAGGTTACTACCATTGATACGCAGACCCCTAGCTTTCAAGGCTGGGTGCATCTTGTCGTTAGCTTCGTCGAGGTTGTTGATGTAAGGCTCACCAGTGCGGAAACGGGCCGTTAGGATTTCTTCCCAAAGGTCTCTAGCACGTACAGTCTCAACAACTTCTTTTGTGTGTGGGTCTATCAAGCTCCAATCAAGATTGTTATCAACAGCGTCACTAAAGGCACGTGTAATGTTAACACCATGATGGAGGTTAAGGTTCTTACGGTTCAAGTCACCGCTTGGTGTACGCATCTTAATGAACTCAATAATCTCAGGGTGTGAGATGTCAAGGTAAGCGGCGTAGCTACCACGGCGTGTCTTGCCTTGGCGGTAAGCAACCATGTCTGCATCTACCGTATGTAGAAATCCGTTAACCCCCGGGGTTTTGTCTGACATTGATCGTACATCTGACCAATGACCACCTACTCCACCACCTTTAACAGACAACCAACGCTCTTCTGTAGTGTGGTCACAGAGGCCTTTGATGCTGTCGGGTACATAGGTTAGGAAGCAGCTAATAGGCATCCCTTTAGGCGTCTCTCCAGCGGCGGGTGCGTTGCTCAAGATAGGTGAGCTAAACATAAACCATTCTTTGTTTAAGTAGCTCTGGATACGTGAGCTATGCTCTGCGTCTGTTGCAAAGCAATCGGATGCTCGTTTGTATGCCTCTTCGATTGACTCGTTAGGGCGACAGTAGTGTTTGTTTAGTAATTCTTTTGCAAAATCAAGCATCATAGTCCTCTAAGATCATTTCAAGATAATGGATTGCTTTCTCAATATCTTGTTTTCCATTTTTATTTTTATGTCGGCAGACGTATTTAACTACGTTTGCTTCGCGGTAGGATAAGTCGTTCTCAACGATAAACTCAATAGGCTGAATAGGCATAATGTAGTGTTGACCACCTACCTGCTTCCACTTACCTGTTAGTATCGTGTCTTTAACTGGCCACTTCATATCATAGTGCCTACTACTTGCTTACACATCGCACATCCTTTCTGCATGAGAGGGGGCCACATCACCCTCTTTAATAAAGACACCGTTACTGTTTAGATAACCCATGCGGTCTTTGATGTCGTCGTAGGCAAACGTAAAGCACTCAGTCAAATCAGTATTTGATAGTGCTGCAATATTTGTGAGGACTACCAAGCAGTCCCCAATGTCGTCTCGAACATCACGTCCTTTTGCAATGTTATCTGCAAGCTCTCCCATCTCGCTAACAAGTTTTAGAAACTGTTGGCTTGCGGTTGAGTTATCTAAGATACCACGTTGTTGTGACCAATGAATTACGTTAAGCTCAAGATCATTTAGGTTGTATTTCATATCGTCTCCTTAGTGTGTGTCTGCCCAAGATTGTCCAATGTCAGCAGAGCCGCGCAGTGGTATCCTAAACTTTAAATGTTGTGTTACATCCGCAAAGCTGCTCTCAGCTATGGAGGCTACGTCTTCTGCTATGTCTGCATCGCATTCCATCTGTACTTCGTCGTGTACGTTTAGAACAAACTCATACTGCACACCAGCTTTGTACTTCTTCTGTAGATTACGGTCTAGAAATATTAAGTAGTATTTCATAACCAACGCGCCAGCCCCTTGTAGCAAGGTGTTGAGCGCCGAATGAGAACTCCGAATATGATAAGGAGTTTTATCAAGTGCCTTGAGTGTCTTGGTAGCTTTGTATACTTTAGCAACTTGGTCAATAAGAAGCTTGATAGCTGGGGTAGCTTTAAAGAAACGATCTTTCAGTTTCTTGCCATCGTCGGCTGTACCCTTAACTATCTCGCCTATCTTACCATCACCTGCCCCATAAAGAAATGCGTAAATAAATGTTTTTCCAAGGTCTCTCGAAGCTAGCCCAGCACTGCGTTGGTTTACGCTGTGAATATCTGTGCTGTCTTCTTTCTTACCGCTGTCAACAGCTTTCGCATAAGCACCACCGTCAAAGACAGCCATGAAATGCGAAAGTGTTCTCAATTCCAATCCATCTGCGTCACATCCAATTAGTACTTTACCCTTTGGCACAGAGAATAGTGATCTAGCTTCGTGGCCTTTGTAGGCTCGTGAGCTAGGCACTTGCGCCATATTAGGGTTAGAATGGGTGCATCGCCGTGATACAGCCCCAAGAGTATTAACGCTGCCATGAATACGGCTGTCTGCTTTTACCATCTTCATCCATGCGTTCTTACCCTCCGCTAATTGTCCTAGCAGCTTGGTAACATTGAAATAGTGGGCAAGTATTTTGCCTTCTTTGAAGTCTAGTTTTGACAACACTTTCTCGTTGATGATTGGTGTGCCGTTTTCTGTATAGTCTGTAGCTGTCCAGTTGTAAACCTCTTTTAACCACCTTGCAATATTTTGTCTGCTTGATGGGTTAAATACAACATCACGATAGTAGCCCCACTCGTTAGCCTCGTTGAAATGACAACCAAGAGCTAGCTGGTTAAGCAAAACTTGTGACTTTTCACCGTTCTGCTTTACAGCAATCTTAGGGTAAGGCTTGGGTGTCCATGTTTTTAGAGGCGTGAAAACCTCCAACAATTTTTTTTCAGCAATATCGACTTCCTCTAACAACTCAACATGTAGGCGCTGGGCTTTATCTATGTCAAACCAAACACCGTATTTTTCTTGTCTGTCAATAATCTTGGCAAACTCATGTTCGAGCCAGATAGCTTCTTCTGTTAGTCCTACGCCCTCTACTTTTGCGAGAAGTGCGGTGGTGACAACAGCGTCTTGTCGGCAGTACTCAACCATCTCAGGTGTAAGCACTTCCCACTGCTCTTGTGGGAACTCTCCTTTAAGCTTGCGAAGTCTGTATCCCCAAGCTTTTAGACTGTGACCACCTTTTAGTCTAGGCGGTAGTGATTTACGGTTGGCGTCTGCCATCAACATATTAGGAAATCCTAGGCGGCTCATTATTAGAGTGTCTAGGCAGTCCTTATATTCCCAATCTGGGTATAATTTTTCAAGACTAGGTATATCGTAATTAATTATATTGTGACCGATTATGACATCAGCAGCACTTAATATATCCAAAGCCTGTTGTAAGGTACCGTCAGACCCTTTGATATGCTTAGATGTGTATACCTCAGTCGTCTTGCTACCCTCAACATGGATAGATATGCAGTGTATGCGGTTTACTTCGTAGTATAAACCGTTAGCTTCAATGTCAAAAATCACCCTCATCCGTTGCCTCCGTTTGTGCTATCTCAAAGTCCTCGTCCATCTGGTGAACGATACCAGTATCTTTGTCGTAAAGAAATCCGACTGTGTGTCCTGTAGCAGAACCACTGAAACGATCTTTCAATACTCGTATTAGACCCCGATTACGTTCTATCGGGTCATCATGTAATGTATTGCGTTCGATACCAAACATAGCGTAGGCCCACCGCATAATCGCCCTTGAGCCTGTAAACTGGCCTTGTTCTGTCTGACCGCCAGCTTCGTGGCTGACACCTGACTTGGGCGGGTTAAGGTGAGATACTAACATAACCCATATGTCTAGCTCTTTAGCAATACCAGCGACTTCTGCCATTAGACCATCTAAGTTTCTACGTTCATCTGAAGCGTGAGCGTTCAAAGCTGTAAGATTGTCTATGTAAACGATACGGCACCCATAGTTATGGAACATATACCGTATCTTGTCGCTAATTGTAGTCCAATCATTACTACCAAAATTATCGAACATATACAAGTCTCCTTGGAAGCTTGTAACAGTCTTGATAATCTGTTCTTTGTTGTGTTCTACGTTAGGCAGGTGATAGTGGCACCCGTCGATCTTACCAGCAGCCCTTAGAAGTGTTTCCTTGGTTGACTGTTCTAGCATAAATGTTGCTACTTTCCAGCCCTGCTTTAGATCGTGGGCTAACTGACTCATAACAAAGTCTGTCTTGCCTACACTAACACCTGCCCCGACAACAACTACCTCACCAAACCGTCTCCCATAAAGCATGTCGGTAAGCTTGCTGTAACAATAACTGAAGCCCATCTCAATAGGCTCTGCTACGGACTCAATCAAATCAAGAGGCCGTACAATGTCGTCTGGTTGGTATTTCTCAGCGTTGTAGAAAGCGTTCACCACACCAGCTTTACCTTTGTAGACTAGCACATCACTTGCATCTTTGTGATCTGCGTGGCGTATGATACGCACCTTGTCAGCAGGGAGGATGTTTACACATTCTACGACTGCTTGTCTACCAGCTTCATCATTGTCAAACCAGAGATAAATCTCTTCGTGACCAGTGATCCACTTTAACTGTTGGGCTATTTCTTTCTTAGCTGAATTGCTGCCACCCTTTAGGCTGACAACTGGGTATTTACCGTCGAAGGCTGTTGCTACTGAAAGTGCATCAAGCTCCCCTTCAGTAATTACGACTTTCTTGCCTGTGCCGCCCCAAAGCTGCTGTCCGAATAGCGTTGCCTCCTTAGTGTCACCGATAAACTTGAATGTTTTGTCTGGGTAACGTAGTTTTTGGGCTACTATTTCTTTTGCATCGTTGAAGTAATTGGCTACATGACACAAGACGCCACTAGCATCTGTGCCAAAACCGTAGCGGTACTGGCGTGTAATGTTGTCGGGTATCTTACGCTTACCTAGCGATTGATACTCATATGAAAGTAAGCTCATTGTCGTACCCTTTCTAATAGGCGTGGTTAAGACTGCATCGTCATCCTTCGCCCATTTAGAACAAGCGAAGCAATATTGGGTTCCGTTTGAGTAAAATGCGTTAGCGTCTGAACTACCACATGCCTCGCAGGGACCGTGTTTTAAGAACTGGCTTTCATCCGTCGTCATCTAAATCCTCTTCGATAAATGAGTTAACTAAGAATGTCTCTTCATTTAAAAAGCGTTCGTATTCTCGGTGTGCCTTGTCGAAGGCATCACAAAACGTAAGGGTGTCGTCGTCATACATCATGTCCGAAATACTTTCGGCTATGTAGTCATTTTTTTCCATCATCTAATACCTCAATCTCTACATCACATCTAGGGTTCTCCTTGTCAATACCACCAAACTCGTAGCGTATCTCACCAACGAAGTGATAGTTATCGTCCTCAAGGATGTTAAACTCAACCAAAGCGTCATGTGTGAACTTAGTCACAACGCTGCCGATATTGTCGATGTCGAAAGCTCGTTTAGTTGGGTAGTATATTTTATAACTAATCCGACAAACACCTTCAACTGGCTTTAGCTGCCTGACAACATCCGCTACCTCAATCTTAAACAGCTTCTTTAGCTGGTTGTTTAACTGAAACTGCCAATTCCGATAACCATTGAGGTTGAGATAGTATGTCTTTTTCTTTACTACCCCAACCTCCAGCTTAATAGGCACACTGAATGCCTGATTAGTCATTAGAAGTCAGTTTCTTCGTTAACTGGTGCGGCTGGTGCTACGTCTGCTGCAAAACCGTCCTCTTCGTCAAAGTCGTCACCACCCTGACTGAAGCTTACAAGCTCAATAAGCTGCATCTTAGTCCAGATCAGGCTGACGCCTACCTCTTTGGTGTTCGCCATGGTGTACGGGTTAGCGTATGCGGCGCAGCGGATGATTGAGCCGTTGCCAACCAAGGGTACGGGTGTGACTGCTTCTTTCTTCGCGTCAACAACAGCAATTCGGTCTTGCTGACCCGCTGATGTACGCTTGTCTACGTCTTTCATCTTAACTTTGATAATGACGTTACCAGTTGGTTGTCCGTCTTGATCGAACTCATCTGTCACCACGTTGCGGGTCTTGTACATAGCACCCTTGGCACCTAGTGTTTCTTTAGTCTCAGCTAGTGCTACATCACGTAGTTGTTCTAGCTTACCGATAAAGGCCATAACCGCAGGGTCTTGAGGATCAACAACCACAGAGGTTGAATATTCACCAAATTCATTGTATTTGCGGTCAGCTTCTGTAATCTTACACCACAAAGCTTTGCCTTTAGGTGTTACTACGTTCATGCCTTTTACTGCGAATGGTTTTGTATTGATAGCCATTTTTGTTTCTCCTTGAAACAGCTTGTTTATATTGGAACCAGCTAGGGAATCGAACCCTACCACGGAATTGGTATGACGCCTGAGATACCTGTACCGCTAGCGAACCTGCGCTGGCTTACTCTGTCTTAAAGTATCTTTAAGTATAACTACTATAGTTACTATAATAGTAATAGTCAAGTATCTTTAAGTTTCTTTAAGCGTTTTAACTAGATTGGCGTTTCTTTTGAAGTTAGCTGAAAATATACTCACTTTTAGCAACCTCATCCAAGTCTAAAGTGTTAATCATAACGCTGTCAACAGTCTTTTCGTATTCGGGGCGAACTTGATTGACAAACTGCTGTAGCGGCTCACATTTGAATAGCTCTATGTACGCCTCTCTTACTCTTTTGTTTAAGTTGGCTACGTGGGTCACTGGAACCCCGTAGCTGTCGTGTATGAGGTGGAAATCGGTACACCCGTCCTCTTTTAGCTTTAGCACAGTCTGGGCCAACAAGGTAGCATCTAGACTGTGTATAAAATTAGGCGCGATACCGTTAACCATCTTAGTTGGGTTCATCTCCTTAACTGCTTTGCGTATTGAGAGTTTACCAATGGGGGTGGTGATCCTTTCTACTTTAGTTTTGTGTATCTTTTGCAGAACGGGGAACTTGGTCAAGGGTGTAGTGAAAAACACCCACCTACCGCCCCGTACAACGTCCTGAGTGACTTCTTTGAGGTATTCCTGACCTACCCTAGCTCCCTTGACTACATCTGCTATAGCACGATCATTTATCCCTGTCAACAACTTTGCTACTAACCACGTCTCACCTACCCAGAATTTTTTATTGTTATTCTCCATATCAGTTAACTCTCCTTTGAGTTGTTCGTACATGCCGAAGCGTGTCACAGAGTATGGTTGGGTCATTGTGTTGCGTTTAGTTAGCTGCCTGTTGATCTTACCCTTGAGACTGTCTGCTATGGCCTGTGTGGGCACCTCATGTAGCTGTTTGTCTGACGTAGTGTATGTCAGTGTCTTAGGATAGTCACCAGTTGATAGATATTCGTTGCCTTTCTTAGCTACCCTACCGTAGATGTCGTTTCTACCCTTTCCTATGACGTTTACAGCTTCTGCCCCAGCACGGTCACGTAGCAAACCAGAATATATTTGGATACCACTACATGTGGCGTCTAAAGCTATCGGGATATGTGACCTAAACCCTGTCGGATCGTCGAGGTAGGCACTGTATTCAAAGCACCAAGCTAGATAAAGATAAGGGTCTTCAGCGTCTTTCCAATACCTTTGGCTTTGGATGGGGTTTGCTGCTATCTCTTTAATCTCATCAGTCTTGGCTTTTATCTTGTCAATACGAACATTATATAGCTCCTTATCGAAACCGTAGCAATTTGCACCGTGGATTAGGAACCACCGAAGCTCTTCTTCAGTCTTAATTGGGTAGCCATTCGTAAATTGCAGCAAGGATTTGACCTCAGACCCACCTTGCGGCTGTAAATGTTGCTGTACAGGGTAGACGCGGCCCCTAAAGTCGTATTGATAGCTGAAGAAAAACTCTTCTTCATCTAAATACTCACGTGCGTTGAACAATACAAGGTCTAGCATGATAGCTTTTCCTGTATTAGACATAATTAAGTCTTTTTGAGCCTCTATGTCCTTAAAATACTTACGCATCATAGTCTTTTCTTTAGGTAGTCCTTTGTAGTTACCAGTTGTATTAATGTCTCCATAGTTGTGAATGTTTATAAAGTCTTCTGGGTCTTTTTTCTCGTTGTAAGGTAGCTTACCAAGTAGGTAAGGGTTGTTTTTGAGTGCTTCTGGGTCAACAATGTTGTCTCGAAACACTTTATTCATTGTATTGTAGACATTCTTGTTGATTTGCCACCTAGTACCCTGCATGGTATTAAGTAGATCGTAGGTTAAGGTGGTGTCTGTCTTGCTAAAGTAGCTTTGCAACAACTTTTTAGACCCCGCCCTACACTTAATGATAGGTAGCTGGTAGATTGTTGGAGTGTGATACCCACCACTACCGTCAAAACTAGCCCACTCAACAGGTTTTACAAGTAAAATCGGAAACTTTCTGTAGTCTGCGAGTAGTCTGTCACGTGATTGCAACACCATCCGAAAGCATTCTTCAGTGTATACTATATATTGTGTCCGTTTTCCCTTCGCATACACAATCTTTTTCTCAATAATGTTACTACCACTTTTAATAACTAAATCTAGTAGCATACCAGCCAAGTATGTAGTGACATCGTTTAGCTCTGGGTCGTTTAAAGTCTCCTGTCTGCTTACAATCTTTAGTTTTTCACGCCGCCTAAAGGCCTCGCTACGTGATTTGAACCGTTTGTCAACAAAAGCACCGAAAGTACTGTCGTCGCGGTCAAGACGCCGCACCAAGATACTGTCGTAAAGCGATTTGTTAATCTGCTTAACTAAAGAAATCGTAGGTACATGCACATCACGGCTAATACTGCGTACAATAGTCGCAATAATGATATAAGCGAGGTCTTTAGGTGTTTCGTAGAACTCAATTGCGACAATATCACGGGCAGCTTTCATCTTGCCTCTAATATCTTTCTCAAAATAATCTACTATCTTGTCGGCTAAAATGTCGATGCTATGCACCAAGATCAATTTGCCTTCTGCTAACTCATCAGCTTGACCAGAATTGACCCTGCTACGCACCTCATTCATTAGGCGTGTGTAGCTGTAGTCATTTGCATCCAATTCAAGTTTAAGTTGTCTGTCAAGCATGGTCATAACTACATCATCCTTTGTTTTACTCGAACCCTGATGGGAACTTTTTGTGTTTTGTCCGAATGTAATCACCAACTAGGCCACTGCGAACAATGTCCTCTTCGTTAAAGTAATTAAAGTCAAACCGTTTAGGCATACTTTCAACAACTTGCAGAAACTTTTCGATGTTTCTTTCAGATGGCTTAGTAAAGTCACGTTGTAGAATATCACCACAGATAATAATCTTACAATTACCACCTACACGTGTCAAAACTGAGTCAGCTTCGTGGGCTGTCATGTTCTGGAACTCATCAACTATAACAATACTGTTGTCGATTGTCAAGCCCCGAATAAAACTCGTAAGCATGAAACGAATGCCGTCATGTTTAACCAGAACCTCATACGCATCGTCTCTATGAAAGAGCTGACTGCATACTTTCTTGTATGGTAACTCATAGACTGAACCTTTCTCTGCTTCTGTGCCTTTTAAGAACCCAATGTCACGTGTTGGAACCGCGCTGCGTACTAGCACAATCCGTTTATATGGACTGTTCTTTTTCTGCATCTCTTGAAATGCTTTGTACATGGCAATGTAGGTCTTGCCTGTGCCTGAGTAACCCAATAATAGCTGAGATTTGTTTGACATATAGTGATCAAAGAAAAGTGCTTGATTAGCTGTTAGCGGCTCAACAGGAAACAATTCGAGGCTTGCATCGTTGAGCGGGTTACGTGCTTTTTTTGTACGTTTAACAGTCATGTGTGTGTCCTTATATTAGTGGGTTGAAACTTTTTCAAGACGCTTACGTGGGATTTTACGGAAACAAGCAATAACTTCTTCTGTCATTGTCACACCCTCATCCGATACATACGAAGAAACAAGACGTGCTTCCTCATCATTTAAGAGCAACCACTGTGCTGCGTCTTCTGGTGACGAAGCTTCAACTTCATATACTTCAATAATAACAGCGTCTGTAACTTTCACTGCTAGCTCTACAAGATAGTTAGCCATTTTTTATCTCCTTTATTATAACATCATGATACGCTTTATCACGCATGATTGTCAAGAACTTTTTCATTTTATTTGCCGACACTTCGCTTTTTGTTACTACGCTTGTAATAACCTGCCCGTGATCGTCTACTAGCACCACCTCAAACATCTTTTTGCTCCTTTGTGGGTAGTACGCCTTTCCAATCATCACATGGATCGTTTGATTTGTTCATTTTCTCTCTTTCTTTTGAGCGTTCCCTTTCTTCGGGTGTCATAGGTTTAATCATTTCTTTTTGTCCTTTGCTTTTAAATACATCACTAAGAAAAACCACCATATTGGGAATGTCAAAGCTGCGATAACAATACCTTGTGTTATTATGTATGGTATCCACCAGTTAAGGTCAGGCAAGTAGCGCCGCCCATGAGACAGGAAACAAAGGCTTCATAATCTCGTTAATTTGATCAGCAACAACACGGGTCTCAAATTGTGTATCAGACTTGCAACGTAATTGACACATGGCAGCAAAGGCATCTAGGCTACCTGACCAATACCACTCAGT
>TARA_R110001606_G_scaffold23042_4_pt1 | contig 22777 bp, 21 predicted proteins | sample TARA_R110001606 | Tara Oceans TARA_R110001606 (sample SAMEA4398315) | marine metagenome | biome: Polar Biome; feature: [SRF] surface water layer (ENVO:00010504); material: water (ENVO:00002006), including particulate matter (ENVO:01000060) such as... | depth 5 m | reverse complement strand
ATCATCGAAATTTCTAACAGATATATAGAATTATACGAACAAATTACAGGAGAAAATTTTGTAAAAGCTTCCACAGAAAATGTGATGGCAAGAATTGAAAAAAATGTGAATGCTTTTTTAGCAAACTAAACCAAAGAATAATGATTATAGAACCAAGAACAAGAGGATTTATTTGTTTAACTGCGCATCCAACAGGTTGTGAAAAAAATGTTGTAGATCAAATAGCATATGTAAAATCGAAAGGAAAAATAAATGGCGCTAAAAAAGTTTTAGTGTTAGGTGCATCTACAGGTTTTGGATTGGCATCAAGAATTTCTAGTGCTTTTGGCTCAGATGCAGCTACGATTGGTGTCTTTTTTGATAAACCGTCTGAACCAGGGAAAACGGGTTCTGCAGGGTATTACAATACAGCTGCTTTTGAGAAACATGCGCATGAAGCGGGTTTATATGCAAAAAGCATCAACGGTGATGCGTTTTCAAACGAAGTAAAAAAACAAACCTTAGATTTAATCAAGAAAGATTTAGGTCAGGTTGATTTGGTAATTTACAGTTTAGCATCACCAGTAAGAACACATCCAGATACTGGAGAGCGTTTTAAATCGGTTTTAAAACCAATTGGTGGCGTTTTTTCTAATAAAACAGTTGATTTTCATACAGGTAAGGTATCAGAAATCTCTATCAATCCTGCTGAAGGAGATGATGTTGCAAACACAGTTGCAGTAATGGGTGGCGAAGATTGGAAAATGTGGATGGATGCTTTAAACGCAGAAAACTTATTATCTGAAGGAGCAACAACAATTGCGTACTCATATATTGGTCCAAAATTAACAGAAGCTGTTTACAGAAAAGGAACTATTGGTGCTGCAAAAGACCATTTAGAAGCAACTGCTTTTACCATTACAGATGATTTAAAATCGATTGGTGGTAAAGCCTATGTTTCTGTGAATAAAGCATTGGTAACTCAGGCTAGTTCTGCAATTCCTGTAATTCCGTTATATATTTCTTTGCTATATAAAGTAATGAAAGCTAAAGGAGTTCATGAGGGATGTATTGAGCAAATTCAACGTTTATATAGCGAAAGAGTTTTTGGTGGCGATTTAGATTTGGACGAAAAAGGAAGAATTAGAATCGACGATTGGGAAATGCGTGAAGATGTACAAGCAGAAGTTGTTAAATTATGGCAAACTGCAACATCAGAAAATTTGCCAGAAATTGGTGATTTAGAAGGATATAGCAACGATTTCTTTAATTTATTCGGATTTAAAGTTGATGGTGTAGATTATGATGCAGATGTAAACGAGATGGTAGCAATACCTAGTGAAAAATAATTTTAATCAAATTAAAAATGATGCCTCACAAGTTAAAATTTGTGAGGTTTTATTTTTTGATACATTTGGTACAAAAAAATTAAAAAATGAAAGCTGTAACTATAAAACAACTCAAAGATGAATTAACTCATAAATCTGCCAATGAGTTAAAAGAGTTGTGTTTACATTTATCAAGATTTAAAAAAGAAAACAAAGAATTACTTACGTACTTATTGTTTGAATCTCATAATGAAGAAGGATATATTCAGTCGATTAAAGATCAAATGGATGAGCAGTTTTTAGAGATAAATACAAAGAGTTTTTTTTACATCAGAAAAAGTACACGTAAAATTTTATCGCTTACCAAAAAATATATTAGATACTCTAAAAATAAGGAAACAGAAACCGAATTATTATTGTATTTCTGTAAGAAGTTAAAAGCGATGAAACCTTCTATGAATGGTAGTCAGCGATTGCGTAATGTTTTTGATTCTCAAATAAAAATGATCAAAAAAGCAATCGAAAAACTGCATGAAGATTTACAATATGATTATCAATTAGAACTAGATGAATTATTAGATGAATAAAAAAGAAAGACCAATATTATCAGATTTAGTAAACGAAGGAACCTCGGAATTAGAGAAATTTCAAAATGAAATCATTCGTCCTGTTATAAAAATGCAGCACGATGTATTAATTGCTTCGTTTAAACAGTATTTACAGAAAAGAAAAATTGATTTTGTAGCTTTAACAGATCAGAAAAAGAGAAGTAGAATATCTTCTATTTACAAAACAGATAACAATTATAAAAATTTGGTTTTAGGTTTTATAATTGGTCATTTTTCTATGGATGAATTTATATTTTACGGAGATCATACATCCGAAGTTCATAGAAGAATTCTACAAATAATTACCCAAAGAATTAAAGATAGTTTAGCAGAAATTATATAAATAAAAAGCCGATACTTCTCAGTATCGGCTCAATAATCAACCAAAAAAAAACTTTATTTTAAAATAAGAATGCTATTCAGGCATTACAACACTGTCTATTGCGTGTATTACTCCGTTTGAAGCTTCTACATCTGTAATAACTATCGTAGATATATTCCCTTTAACGTCTGTTAAAATTACTTTTCCGTCTTTTAAAGATGCAGTTAATATTCCTCCTTGAACAGTTTTGATTACAAATTTTCCGTTGTTATCATTAATAGCTTTTATAACATCTTTAGCTACAAATTTTCCAGCCACAACATGGTATGTTAATATAGCTGTTAAAAGGTCTTTGTTTTCTGGTTTTAACAAAGAAGCAACAGTACCTTCAGGTAGTTTGTTAAAAGCATCATTTACTGGAGCAAAAACAGTAAAAGGACCTTCACTACTTAATACTTCTACTAAATTAGCGGCTTTAACTGCGGCAACTAACGTTGAAAAGTTTTCATTTGCTACTGCTACATCAACAATAGTTTTACCAGAATTATTTTCTTTTAAATCTGTATTTGACGTGAAACTTGAAAGAGTAATTAATACAATCGCCAAAATGGCTGGGATAAATTTTTTGATATTCATAATATTGTTTTTAAGTTTCTGTAAATGTAGTTCTATTTTTGTTTAACTTAATTAATAAAAAGTTAAACAAAACATAAAATTAATTTAGAAACAAAAACTAGTATTAATTTAGAGCTAAAAACCTTTAGGTCTAAAAATGAAATCAGCTTATTTTCCTGCCAACAATTTCTTTTGATATTTTCCTTGCACAACATCAACAATAATAAGAACTGCAAGTACAAAATAGAATGTAGTTTTACTCATTGGCACAATTTCTTCATCGAAAATTTTAATGTGTGCTAAATGACCACCTTCTGTAACTAACATTATTCCAACAATAAAAAGAATAAACAATCCTAAAACTTCGTACATTCTATTTTTTGATAAGAAAACAGAAATTTTATCAGCCATAATTAGCATTAATAATCCGCTAATTACAATTGCGATTGCCATAATTATAAAAGCGGTTGTACTACTTTCAATTTCACTTGTAAGTCCGATTGCTGCTAAAATTGAATCAAAAGAAAACACTAAATTCATTAAAACAATACTAAAAATAACTGCTTTAGAAGATTTGGTGCTTCTGTCTGGAGACATGTCAGAAATTTCCATCCCTTTGGTAGAAATCATATGCCAAATTTCTTTTATGGCAGTGTAAATGATAAAACCTCCACCAATTAAAACAATGATACTATGACCGTTAAAAGAAAAATAGATGATATTTTCAATTCCGCCGGATAAAAAAGAAAACGGTTCTTGAAAATAATCGATGATAGAAACTAGTAAGAACAATAACACAATTCTTAAAACGATTGCAATTAAAATTCCAGTTTTTCTAACTTTTTTCTGATCTGCTTCTGGTGCTTTTTTAGATTCTAAAGAAATATACAATAAGTTGTCAAAGCCCAAAACAGCTTGCAACATAACTAACATAAGGAGTGTAAAAAGACTTTCTAACATGCTTAATTTTTTATTTTGTGCATCAAAGATATTTAAATACTTAAAATATCATCTTAGAAAGAAAAACTTTTTTGCTATTTATTTGTAAAAATGGGACTTAAAAAAGTTTATATCGTCATGTAAAAAGTGTTTTTTCTAAGGAATAAAACAGAAATCGAGTTTCATAAAAATGAAAAAGACCAAATAAATGCATTAACCTTATATCAAGGAGGAGCAGTAATGAAAGCAATGAAAAAATAATTAAAAGAAATATTTCATTAAAATTCTAATTCCTACAAAGGCAATCAAAATAGCGGTTGCCTTTTTTAGTTGAATAGGAGTAAAGCAATTATTGCTTATTCTGATACCGATTTGTCCGCCAATTAAAACGGTAATTAATAAGATGGATGTTAAATTCCATTCAATAGAAAAATCAGGATTTGAATATTGTCCAACTAGTCCTGCAATAGAATTCACTAAAATAAATAAACTAGCAGTTGCTGCTATTTTTTTTGGGGTATCCCAATTTGTGAGATGTAAAAGTGGTGCTAAGAATATTCCGCCGCCAATTCCTACCATTCCAGAAATAAAACCGATAAATCCGCCAAAAGCAACATTTTTAGTACTATTTGTTTTTGTTTGATGTTCATCCGTAGAAATTATTTTTTTTGAAATCCACATGGTTATGGCCGCAAAAACTAAAGTGAAGCCGAGTAAAATAAAAAATAAATGCTGACTTACTTTTAATTTTCCACCTAAAAACGCTAACGGAATACTAATCAAAACAAGCGGAATTGTTTTTTTCCAATCTATTTCTTTCCTTTTGATAAATAAATAGACATTACTAGTTACAACTATAATGTTGCACAATAAAGCCGTTGCTCTAATTTGTGTAAAAACGATGCCTGTTAAAGCTAAAATTGCTAAATAACTAGATCCTCCACCAAAACCTACAGAAGAATATAATATTGAAACTATAAAAAAAAGAAGTATTACTAAATGGTGATCTATAAATAGTTCTATCATATTTAATTTTAGGGATTCAAAAATAGTAAATACTAAATATAAGAAGTTAATTAATACTCATATTTGTGTATATTGTGCTAAATTAATATATTTATGCTAAATTAATATATATGAATATAGAATCTTGTCCAAACTGTAATTCAGACGAATATACCAAGAGTGGCGTTATCAATAACAGACAACGATATAAGTGTAAAAAATGCAACTATTTTTTTACGGTGAATAAGATTGGTAAAAAGATAGATGATTATTACGTGAACAAATCTTTGCAGCTATACTTAGAGGGATTAACTTATAGAGAAATAGAACGTATTTTAGGTGTATCTCATGTAAGTATTATGAATTGGGTAAAAAAATACAATATAAAACGCCCTTATAATTCAAAATACCATTCCACTTATAAAATTTTAAATGCAACAGAACTAGGAGTTTACTTTAGTGATTCTAAAAATATTAAAGGAGCAGGAGTTGTGGTTACTGAGTTGGGAGATAAGTTTATGCTTATAAAATGGGAACGTTTTAAAGATTAGTATATATAATTAACAGTAAGATATAGTGTATTTTATTTAACAGATTGTTTTTCAGAGTTTAGCGGTGCACACAAAATCAATAATCACTAACTAAACAATTTATTAATGAAAAAACAAAAAATATTCTTGATTGGTTTTTTTTTAGCTTCACTCCAATTTTTAAACGCTCAAGGTGCGCCAGATTATAATGGCGGTATGAAAGTTAAATTAAATGAAGAGGGTACAAAGTACTTTCGTATCATTTCTTGGGCACAAATGTGGGCTCAAAATAATTCGGACTTACCTCTAGACGCAAATGGTAATGAACAAAGTAGTACAAATATTAGCTTAAGAAGAGCCCGTGTTTTAATGTATGCACAGCTTAATAAAAAGTTTTTAATCCTTACACATTTTGGTCTTAATAGTTTAAATGCAGACAATATGTCTCCGGTTGGAACGGGTAATGCATCTCAAGTCTTTTTCCATGATGTTTGGGGCGAGTACGCTTTGACAGAGAACCATTCCATTGGTAGTGGTTTGCATTATTGGAATGGTATTTCTAGAGCCAATAATCAAAGCACGCTTAATATGATGACTTTAGATAATACTCGCCAAGCTTGGGCAACGATTGGTTTGTCAGATCAGTTTGCGCGTCACATGGGTATTTATGTAAAAGGTAAATTTGGTAAATTTCAATACCGAGTTTCTGTAAATGATGCTATCACAAATAATTTACAAGCTACTTCAACGCCTGTAAATGGTGGTGCAGCAGTGTATTCAGGAAGAAGGTTATTAGGTTCTAAAGATGCAGGAAAAACCTATGCAGGTTATTTCGAATACAATCTTTTAGATCAAGAGTCTAATTTTTTACCATACAAAGTAGGAACCTATTTAGGAGATAAGAAAGTATTTAATATTGGAGCAGGGTTTTTTATGCATCCAAAAGGATCTGTAATAGCTGATGCTGCAGGTCAATTGTTAGGAGAAGATGTTTCTGTTTTTGCTGTAGATGCTTTTTATGATGCACCGGTGGGTACAAATGGCGCTGCAATTACTGCATATGCTTTAGCGCAATCTAACGATTACGGTAAAAATTATACACTTGGTCAAACTTATGAAACAGGTTCTATGCTTCATGCACATTTAGGGTATTTAATTCCTACAAATAAAAGCACCAAATTTCAACCATACATGAGTTTTACCAACCGACAAATTGATGCGACAAATGATGCCGCTAATCAGTTTGGTATAGGTGCAAATGCTTATTTTGAAGGGCATAATTCCAAATTAACACTAGAGTATCAAAACACCAAATATGGCAATTTAGATGCCGTTGGTACTCTAACGCTTCAAGCAATGATTTACTTATAAAAATAAAAACTAATGGAAGATAATAAACAAAAACATGCAACTGCTTATTGGAAGCAAAATCTTAAATATTTAGTCATTTTACTGTCAATTTGGTTCATAGTCTCTTTTGGCTTTGGAATTCTTTTTAGAGAAGCCTTAAACGAATTTAGACTAGGTGGATTTAAACTAGGGTTTTGGTTTGCCCAGCAAGGATCAATTTATGTATTCGTAATTCTAATTTTCGTTTATATAAGATTAATGAACAAATTAGATAAAAAATACGGTTTCGACGAGTAACCACTAACTAAATTTAAAAAATAAGAAATTATGAGTGTACAATTTTGGACATGGTTATTAGTAGGGCTTTCGTTTGCCTTATATTTTGGAATTGCAATTTGGGCAAGAGCAGGCTCAACCAAAGAATTTTATGTTGCTGGCGGAGGTGTTTCTCCATTGGCAAATGGTATGGCTACTGCCGCCGATTGGATGAGTGCCGCCTCTTTTATTAGTATGGCAGGAATTATATCTTTTGCAGGATATGATGGCTCGGTTTATTTAATGGGTTGGACTGGAGGATACGTATTATTGGCATTACTCTTAGCTCCATATTTACGTAAGTTTGGTAAGTTTACAGTACCCGATTTTATTGGTGATAGATATTATTCTAACACAGCAAGAACCGTAGCTGTTTTTTGTGCATTAATCGTGTCTTTTACATACGTTGCTGGTCAAATGAGGGGAGTAGGAATTGTTTTTTCTCAATTTTTACAAGTAGACATTAATATTGGGGTTTTAATAGGAATGACAGTTGTTCTAATTTTTTCTTTGTTAGGAGGGATGAAAGGAATCACCTACACACAAGTAGCACAATATTGCGTTTTAATTTTTGCTTTTATGGTGCCTGCTTTTTTTATCTCATTACAAATGACAGGTAATATCATTCCGCAAATGGGAATGGGAGGTAAAGTTGAAGGCGGTGTTTTTCTCCTTGATAAACTAGATGCATTGCATACACAACTTGGTTTTAATGAATACACAAGCGGAACAAAAAGTACTTGGGATGTTTTTGCGATTACCTTAGCTTTAATGACGGGTACCGCAGGTTTACCACATGTAATCGTACGTTTTTTCACAGTACCTAAAGTGAAAGATGCACGTAAATCTGCAGGATATGCATTACTTTTAATTGCTATTTTATATACAACAGCGCCTGCAATTGCAGTTTTTTCTAGAACCAATTTAATTGAAACGGTTAGCGAAAAAGAATATGCAAACATTCCACAGTGGTTTAAAAATTGGGAAGATACTGGTTTAATTTCTTGGACTGATAAAAATGGAGATGGTAAAATACAATATGTTGCCGGAAATGCATTAGATGGTAAAAAACCAATATTTACAGAAACTAGAGGTACTCATGGCGAGCGAATGATTTCAAACGCAAGTGCAGCTGCTAAAAATGAATTATATGTAGATAGAGATATCATGGTATTGGCAAATCCAGAAATAGCAAACCTGCCAAATTGGGTAATTGGGTTAGTTGCAGCTGGTGGTTTAGCAGCAGCTTTATCAACTGCAGCAGGTTTATTATTAGTAATTTCTACCTCTGTTTCTCATGATTTAATTAAAAAACAAATTAAGCCAGATATTTCTGATAAAGCAGAGTTAAGAGCAGCAAGAATTGCAATTTTTGTGGCAATTTTAATTGCTGGTTATTTCGGAATTAATCCGCCAGGTTTTGTCGCCGCAGTAGTTGCTTTGGCATTTGGGTTGGCTGCAGCATCTTTTTTTCCTGCTATTATTTTAGGAATTTTTGATAAACGTATGAATAGTGAAGGAGCCATTTCTGGTATGGTAATAGGTATTGTTTTGATGTTGTTTTATATGATGAAATTTAAACTAGATATGTTTGGTGGCGGAACAGAAAAAGATTGGTGGTTTGGCACCTCTCCAGAAGGTTTTGGTACGATTGCCATGTGTGTAAATATTGTAGTTTCTGTTGTGGTTTCTAGATTAACACCTGCACCACCGCAAGATGTTCAAGATATGGTAGAAAGTATTAGGATACCTTCAGGAGCAGGAGAAGCTTCAAGTCATTAAATAAAATAAAGTTTTAGCCTAGGCTGATAAAAATTAATTAGAAATCAGTATTACAATCTGTAATACTGATTTTTTTATTATTTTTAGGAATTAAAGGATACTTATGAAAAAAAGACACGAGCAGAAGTTAATTGTATTATCAATAGGTTTGCTTTTAATTTTTAATATACCCTTTGTATTGGTTTTTAATTTTAAAGGGGCAATTTTTGGTATTCCTACTTTTTATTTTTCAATATTTTCTATTTGGTTTGTATCTATTATTATTTCATATATCGTTTTAAATCGTCATTATGAATAATTTTACACTAATCATTATCATTGTTTTTTACTTGGCAGTGTTATTTTACATTGCTTTTCTTGGCGAAAGAAAGAGACAAAGTAAATGGGTAAATAATCCTTATATATATACGTTGTCTTTAGCTGTTTTTTGTTCTGCATGGACTTATTATGGTAGTGTAGGGATTGCCGCTAATTCAGGAATTGATTTTTTACCAATTTATTTAGGACCAGTAATCGCAGCTCCTTTATGGATTTTGTTACTTCGAAAAATTATTAAAATATCCAATCAACATAAAATTTCATCGATAGCGGATTTTATTTCTTTACGATACGGAAATAATAGATTTCTTGGGGCTTTGGTTACTATTATTTGTCTTTTCGGCACATTGCCTTACATTTCATTACAATTAAAGGCAGTTTCTGAAACCTTTGAAATTATGTCTGATGAAACAAGTTATGTTTCAACATCCATCGTTGATGATTCTACTTTTTACGTGGCACTTTTATTAGCTATTTTCGCCGCTTTTTTTGGAACACAAAATACTGATGCGTCCGAAAAACATAAAGGTATTATTGCATCTGTAGCTTTTGAATCGATTTTAAAGCTGGTCTTTTTTTTAATAATTGGGGTATATATTACCTTTTATTTATTTAACGGAACTGAAGATATTTATAATAAAATTTCAATAACAGAAGATTTTGGAGAGCTTACGACATTAAGCGGAGTGGAAGATGGTTTCAATTGGTTTTTTATGATTGCATTATCTTTTATGTCTGTTTTTTTATTACCAAGACAGTTTCAAGTTTCAGTTTTAGAAAATAATAGAGAAAAACATTTAAAGCAAGCCATTTGGTTGTTTCCGTTGTATTTATTTTTATTTAATATTTTTGTAATTTTTATAGCTTGGGCAGGAAAAATTACTTTTGGATCCTCAGAGAATGCAGAATATTATTCATTGTTACTTCCATTAAAAAGTGGGAATTCGTTTTTAGCTACGCTTGTTTTTTTAGGCGGATTTTCAGCAGTCATATCAATGGTGGTGGTCTCAACATTAGCTTTATCAACAATGGTTAGTAATAATTTAATTATTCCCTACGGATTTTTAGAGAAGTTTATAAAAAATCAACCGGATAGAAATTCCAAATACATAAAAAATATTCGTCGTATTTCTATTTTTACAATTATCATTTCTGCTTATTTCTTTTATATTTCCTTTTCAAAAGAGCTTTCCTTATATGCTATTGGTTTAATTTCTTTTGTTATTATTGCTCAATTAGGTCCTTCATTTTTTATTGGTTTATTTTGGAATCGAGGTTCATCAAAAGCAGCAATTACAGGGATGATCATTGGGTTTTGTATTAGTATTTATACATTGGTTTTGCCATTTACTCTGCAAGCTTATACAGGTACAGATGATTTTATAAAATATGGTTTATTTCATATTCCGGCCCTAAAACCCTATGCATTGTTTGGGGTTAATTTTTTAAGTCCGCCAGCGCATGCGTTTTTCTGGAGTATGTCTTTTAATATCATGAGTTATTTAGTGTTTTCGTTAACCTCAAGAGGAAATTATAGAGAGCGGAACTATGCAGAAATGTTTGTAGATAGTTCAAATTTTACGTCGCTTCAAGATAATGCGTTAGTTTGGAAAGGCGAAGCGTATGTTTCTGATATTAAAAATGTATTAGTTCGTTTTTTAGGAGAACATAGAGCAGCCCGTGCACTTAAAATATTTTTCACTAAATATAAAATGCCTTTAGATACGCAGTTAGCAGATGCTCGATTAATCAATTTTTCTGAAAAATTATTAACAGGAAGTATTGGTTCTGCTTCCGCTAAAATATTAATTTCTAGTGTTGTAAAAGAAGAACAAATTAGTTTGGTAGAGGTTTTAAAAATCTTAGAAGAGTCTAAAGAAAATATTGTTAGTAATAAGGTTTTGTTAGAAAAATCTAATGAATTATCTCAATTATCATCAAAATTAAAAGATGCAAATGAAGAGTTGATATCAAAAGACAAACAAAAAGACGAGTTTTTAGATACCGTTGCTCACGAAATAAAAACGCCAATTACGGGCATTCGTGCAGCCACAGAATTGCTGATGGATGAAGAAGACGAGATGCCAAAAGAAATGAGAGCTCAGTTTTTAAAAAATATCCTTCAAGATTCAGAACGTTTAGGGAGATTGATTCATAATATTTTAGATTTTGAAAAACTAGAAACAGGAAGATTAAATTTAGATTTACAATATAACGATTTACAAAAAACTATTCAAAAGGTTTTAGGCAGTTTGTCTCAAATTGCAGCAAAAAAAGGAGTTGAAATCCGTAATAAAAACACGCATTCTTTTAAAACAAATTATGATGAAGATCGAATACTGCAAGTATTTACGAATTTAATATCGAATTCAATTAAGTTCTGTGCACCAGAAATTGGGATAATAGAAATAGATTTTCGATTGGGAAACGAACGAATAGAAATCTCTATTTCCGATAATGGTAAAGGGATTCCGTCCGAAGATTTCGATTATATTTTTGATAAATTTTATCAGTCTAAACACCAAAATACCATTAAGCCGCAAGGCAGCGGATTAGGCTTAGCGATTACGAAACAAATAGTGGAAAAACATCACGGAAAAATTTGGGCAAAAAAAGATGTAAAAAGTGGCGCAACATTTGTTTTTACCATACCTTTTAAGTAAATTGTGTGCTTAATATATGAGGAAGAAAATTTTAATTGTAGATGACGAGCCAAACATTGTAATGTCTTTAGAATATACTTTTAAAAAACAAGATTTTGAAGTATTTATTGCAAGAGATGGTAGTGAAGCGTTAGAGATCTTAAAACATCAAATTCCTAACGTAGTTCTGTTAGATATTATGATGCCAAATGTAGATGGGTATCAAACGTTAACACAAATAAAAAATACAGACAGTTTAAAAGACACAAAAGTAGTTTTTTTAACTGCAAAAAATAAAGCTTCGGATATTGAAAAGGGTTTAAAATTAGGAGCAGATAAATATTTAACAAAACCTTTTTCTGTAAAAAAAATAGTTTCAGAAATATTGGAACTTTTAGAGTAAAATAGTCTTTTACCGCTATTAAATATTGATTTTGTGTGCAAACAAAAAATGTTTAATTAAAGTTTAAAGACATGAAATTTCAACTAAATTCGCTTACATCAGATATTTTTATAAGTATCTATGTAGTTATTACCTTGTTTATTCGGTTTAAGTTCGAAAGCACAAGAAATATAGATCCTATACTATCTTTAGTTTTTGGGCTTTGTTTCTTAGCTATTATTTGGGCGCTTATAAAACTCAAAATCCTAAATCCTAATTGGTTTGGCTTATTGAATTCTAAAAAAGTAAAATCATGAATTATCACGATCTTTACCAAGAAAGCATTCAGCATCCAGCACAATTCTGGAAAAATCAGGCGCTACAATTAGATTGGTTTAAAGCACCAGATATCATTGTATCTGATGATAAATTCAACTATAATCAGTGGTTTGAAGACGGACAACTTAATTTAAGTTATCTCTGTATTGATAAACATATAAAGGATGGTTTCGGAACTCAAAATGCAATTATTTTCGATTCGCCGGTAACCAACACAAAACAACATATTACCTTTAATAAGTTGCATTACCAAGTTTCTAAACTTGCTGGCGGTTTACAATCTTTAGGATTAAAAAAAGGCGATACGTGTATTATTTATATGCCAATGATTCCGCAAGCATTATACGCAATGTTGGCTTGTGTAAGAATTGGTGTTATTCATTCGGTTGTTTTTGGCGGATTTGCGCCGCACGAGTTGGCTATCAGAATAAATGATTGCAAACCAAAAGCAATTATTACAGCATCCAACGGAGTAGAAATAGAAAAAATTATTCCGTATAAACCTTTTGTGGATGAAGCAATCGCTCAAGCGGATTATAAACCAACAAATGTGATTGTTTTTGATCGAGAATTAGGAGTAGAAATCCCTAAAAAAGACTATGATATAGATTATGTAGATTTAGTAGAAAAATCGCCATCTGTAGCAGCTGTTTCTTTAGAATCTACACATCCGTCTTATATTTTATATACATCAGGAACAACAGGAACTCCAAAAGGAATCATTAGAGATACAGGCGGTTATGCAACCGCTTTAAAGTTTTCTATGAAATATATTTATGGTTTAGATGAAGGCGAAACATTTTGGGCAGCTAGTGATGTTGGTTGGGTTGTTGGTCATAGTTATATTGTTTATGGTCCTTTATTAAATAGAAATACAACTATTTTATTTGAAGGAAAACCAATAAAAACTCCGGATGCTTCAACCTTTTGGCGCGTAATTAGCGAACATACTGTAAAGGTGATGTTTACAGCGCCAACAGCAATTAGAGCGATTAAAAAAGAAGATCCAGAAGGAGAAATGATAAAACAGTTTGATATTTCTTGTTTAAAACATCAGTTTTTAGCTGGTGAACGTTGTGATGTAGCAACTTTAACTTGGACAGAAGAAAAACTAAAAGTACCTGTAATAGATCATTGGTGGCAAACAGAAAGTGGTTGGCCAATGGTTGCAAATATGGTTGGACTAGAATTACAACCCATAAGACCTGGTTCTGCTGGTGTTCCTGTTTGCGGTTATGACATTCAAGTTTTAAATGAAGAAGGGCATGAAGTTGCTGCAGGTGTAGAAGGTTTTGTTGCCGTAAAATTACCTTTACCACCCGGAACTTTAACGAATTTATGGGGAAATCCAGATCGTTTTAAATTTGGTTATTTAAACCGTTTTCCGGGATATTATTTTTCTGGAGATGGAGGTTATAAAGATGAAGATGGCTATGTTTTTATAACAGGTAGAGTAGATGATATCATTAACGTTGCGGGTCATCGATTATCAACCGCAGAAATGGAAGAGATTGTTGCATCTCATAAATTAGTGGCAGAATGTGCCGTTTTTGGTGTGCATTGCGATTTAAAAGGGCAAAAACCTTTGGGATTAATTGTTTTAAAATCTGACGTAGGATTAAATGAACAAACCATTCAACAAGAAATTATACAAGATGTTAGGCATGAAATTGGCGCAGTAGCATCATTTAGAGATGTGCTAGTTGTACAGCGATTACCAAAAACGCGAAGTGGAAAAATTCTTCGTAAATTGTTGCGAGATATAGCAGATGAACAGCAATACAATATCCCTTCTACTATAGATGATATCAGTATCATAGCAGAAATAAGATCAGTATATCAAGCCCAAAATATTGGGATTTATAAATAATATTAAATCAATTAAAAATGAGTAATTATCACATAAAACATTTAGAAGAATATTATCAAGTTTATCGTAAATCGGTCAGAAATCCAGAAAGTTTTTGGGAAGAAATAGCAGAAGAACACTTTCTTTGGCGTAAAAAGTGGGATTCTGTTTTAGATTGGGATTTTTCTAAACCAGAAGTACGATGGTTTGAAGGCGCAAAATTAAACATTACAGAAAATTGTATCGACAGACATTTAGCAACTAGAGGCGATAAAACTGCCATACTTTTTGAACCGAATAATCCAAAAGAACCTGCAGAACATATCACATATTCGCAATTGCATCAGCGAGTAAATCAATTTGCAAATGTTTTAAAAGAACAAGGAATCAAAAAAGGAGATCGGGTTTGTATTTATGTTCCTATGATTCCAGAATTGGCAATTTCTTTGCTAGCTTGTGCTCGAATAGGTGCAATACATTCTGTTGTTTTTGCAGGATTCTCTGCTACTGCTTTATCTACTAGAATTAATGATTGCGATTGTAAAATGGTCATTACTTCGGATGGTTCTTATAGAGGTGCAAAAAGCATAGATTTAAAAGGAATTGTGGATGAAGCTTTAGAAACTTGTGACGGTGTAGACACTGTTTTAGTTGTAAAAAGAACAAATTCGCCAGTTGTTATGAAAGAAGGTCGCGATAAATGGTTACAACCTTTGTTAGACGAAGCTTCTAAAGAATGTAAAGCAGAAATTATGGATGCAGAAGATCCGTTGTTTATTTTATACACATCTGGTTCTACAGGAAAACCAAAAGGAATGGTTCATACCACCGGAGGTTATATGGTTTATACAGCGTACACCTTTAAAAATGCATTTCAATATAGAGAAAATGATGTGTATTGGTGTACTGCAGATATCGGTTGGATTACCGGACATAGTTATATTGTGTATGGTCCTTTAGCAAATGGCGCAACAACTGTTTTATTTGAAGGTGTGCCAAGTTATCCAGATTTTGGACGCTTTTGGGAAATCGTAGAAAAGCATAAAGTAAATCAGTTTTATACAGCACCAACTGCCATTAGAGCTTTGGCAAAACAAGGAACTGAATTTGTTGAAAAATATGATTTGTCATCACTTAAAGTATTGGGTTCTGTGGGCGAGCCAATTAACGAAGAAGCTTGGCACTGGTATAATGATAACATCGGAAAAAGTAAAAGTCCGATTATAGATTCTTGGTGGCAAACAGAAACAGGCGGAATTATGATTACTCCAATTCCGTATGTAACACCAACAAAACCAACCTATGCAACCTTACCTTTTATAGGTATTCAGCCTTGTTTGATGGATGAAAACGGAGTAGAATTAAAAGGCAATCAAGTTGAAGGTAGATTGTGTATCAAGTTTCCTTGGCCAAGTATTGCCAGAACCATTTGGGGAAATCACCAACGTTATAAAGACACTTATTTTTCAACTTTTAATAATATGTATTTTACGGGTGATGGAGCGCTACGAGATGAAGTTGGTTACTACAGAATTACCGGTAGAGTAGATGATGTAATAATTGTATCTGGTCATAATTTAGGAACTGCGCCAATTGAAGATGCAATTAATGAGCATCCAGCAGTAGCAGAAAGTGCAATTGTTGGTTTCCCACATGATATAAAAGGAAGTGCTTTATATGGGTATGTTACTTTAAAAGAAACAGGTGAAAGTAGAGTTCATGAAAATCTTCGTAAAGAGATCAATCAAATGATTTCTGATAAAATTGGTCCGATTGCTAAATTAGATAAAATTCAGTTTACAGAAGGTTTACCAAAAACCCGAAGCGGAAAAATTATGCGTAGAATTTTAAGAAAAATAGCTGAAAAAGATACCAGTAATTTGGGTGATATTAGCACACTTCTAAATCCAGAAGTAGTGGAAGATATTATGAATAATGCATTGTAAATTGTAAAGTGAATAGAATAAGGAAAGCGTCTTTTTAAAAGGCGCTTTTTTTATAATAGCCCAATTCTATCATTACTTTTTAGTAAATATTTTAAAGATAATGTTGTATTTTTTTTCTTTAAGATACTTAACAATTTCAAAAATGCGAATGCAGTTATAAAGGCATCTCCAGAAGCGGTATGCCTGTCGTGTTGTGGAATGTTAAATTGAGTTGATAAAAAATCTAAACTCACATGTTTTTTTGAAGGATCTAATTTTGTTTTGATAAATAAATGACCGGTATCTAATACTTTATTTTTTAGTTTTGGTAAGTGTAATCTTTTTAAAGCTTGATTGATCATTGCAACATCAAAAGCAGCATGATGTGCAACTAATACAGCGTTTTTAATATGTGCCAAAAAAGCGATGATCGCTTCTTCTTCTGATATTTTATTGAAATTTCCTTCTTTTAATAATCCATGAAATTGTACAGATTCCGCACTAAAAATATCTTGTGTCAAATAGCATTCTAAATTGTCGGCAACTTTTATCTTATGATCAGAAACAGCAATGGTTCCGATGGATAATATTCGGTCTTTTTTGGTGTTTAATCCTGTGGTTTCAGTATCAAAAATAACAAAGCGTACATTTTCTATAGCATCGTTTTGTTTTTCTTTAAAACAATCACAATAAGATTTCCAAAATGTTGGATATTCTTTTTTTCGAAACCAAAACATATTATAAAAGATGAGATAATTTAAAGCGTGTCTGAATTAAATCTTGAACTTCTTTTACCGCTTTAAAGCAGTTTTTTAATTCCAATCTGTCTGCTTTGCTTAGATTTTGTAAATCAATAAATCGTCCAGAATCGTTGTGTAATAAACCTTGTGTTGTTCTATAGCGTAACAAATTTTTAAACGCGTCGATGCACGCAAAATAAACCTCTTGATTTTGTGGCTCTAATTCAGCCAATTTTTCATATCGGATAATAGTATTATTGTGAGTTTTTACATTTTTCGATAATATCAGCAAACGAGCAGCATCTACCAAAGGCATCATAGCGCGCGCTTTTATATCAAATTGATCTTTGTGCTCGCCATTTCTTTCTAGTAAAAACTGTCTAAAAAAACTTAATGGCGGTGGATTTTTTAAAGCATTTAATCCTAAGAAATTTAAAAAAATATCATGAGTAGCAATAGCATCAAAAATTGTATCTGCTAAAGTGCTAAGTAAATTTTGATCGCCATAAATGTATTGAAAATCAAAGAAAATTGTACAAAGCATTAGGTTTTCTTGATCTGGAGTGCTAATCCATTTTTTAAATTGTTGTTCCCATTGCGAAACAGATAAACACCAAGCTGGGTTACTCGCCATCATTTTTGCTGGGCATAATTCAAAACCAACAATCTCTAAAGCTTCGTTTATTTTTTTAGAAAGTGATACGAAATAGTGTTGATTTTTCTCATCATCATCTTTATTTATACTTTTAAAAATTAATGCATTATCTTGATCTGTAAGCAGTAATTGTTCTTCACGACCTTGACTGCCAATTGCTAACCAAGCAAAAGTTGTTGGTGGTTTAGAAGGCATTTCTTCAATAGCTAAATCAATTATTTTTTGAGTGATGCTTTCATTAATTGCAGACAAAATCTTCGTTGTAAACGTAATCGGAATTTGTTGTTCTATATATCTTTTTAAAAGTTGTGTTGCACGATGTCTAATTTGTTTTAATTCTGATGGTGTTTTAGCTCGTTTTACTTCTTTTACCAAAGCCGAAGCGTTATTTTCTCTAACAACAATAATGTCGTGTTCCGATAATAATCCTATTAAATCCGAGGTTGGTGTTCCGTCTTTAGTAATGCATAAATGGGTAATTCTGTATTTTAACATCGCAATTTGTGCTTCTGCAACCGTAATATTTTCTGGATAGGTGATTACAGGCGATGACATTATTTTTGTTACGGGTTCTTCAATAGAAATTAATCCTGTTGCTATTTTAGTTCGTAAATCTTTATCTGTAATAATTCCTAAAGGTTTTCTGTTTTCAGTGATGATAATCGATCCAATACGTTTATGTGTCATAATAACGGCAGCAGCTTTTATGCTAGTTTCAGGCGTGCATTGAATGGGGTTTTTTGAATAATCTGCAGATTGTTCTTCTAAAAAATCGTGTATTTTTTCTGAAGGATTCTCAAATTCTGATGTTTTTGATTCTGCAGCATAATTTATATTCGACACAAAACTGTTCATTAAAAAAGCACTCGCATTTGTATTTGTTGCAATATAATTCTCAAATAAATCAGAAGACAAACTATATACAATACTTTCTTCAAGTGCTTTGGCACTTAGTTTATAAACGTCTTTTCTTATCAATGCTCGTAATCCAAAGATATCGCCTTCATCACATTCATCTACCAAACTATTTGTTTCTTGTTGAAACAATCCAATAGCACCATCTTTCACTACATAAAATTGATTTTTAACAGGATCTCCAGTATTAAATAAATCGGCATCTTTTTCTAAATGTAAGATTTCTACAGCGCTACAGATTGCTAAAAGTTGCTCTTTTGTCAACATATTAAAAGGAGGGAAATCCTTTAAAAAATCAGAAATACGTTTTGCTATCGTGTTCATTGTTTGTGGTTTATAAAAATGATGCTCAACTGAAAAAGGTACTGTTTTGTATTTGTAAAATAGTTATAAAGGAATATTCCCGTGCTTACGGTTTGGTCTTTCTACTTCTTTATTTTCGAGCATAGAAAATGCTTTTATCAACTTTATTCTCGTGTCTTTTGGTAAAATTACTTCGTCAATAAATCCGCGTTGGGCTGCACTATACGGATTTGCAAAAAGAGCTGCATATTCGGTTTCTTTCTCTTTTAGTTTTTCGTCTGGATTTTCTGCGGATTTAATTTCTCTTTTAAAAATAATTTCGGCGGCACCTTTTGCGCCCATAACGGCGATTTCTGCACTGGGCCAAGCAAAATTCATGTCTGCACCAATATGTTTTGAGTTCATTACATCATAAGCGCCACCATAGGCTTTTCGTGTAATTACGGTAACTCTAGGTACAGTCGCTTCACTAAATGCATATAATAATTTTGCTCCGTTTACAATAATTCCGTTCCATTCTTGATCTGTTCCTGGAAGAAATCCTGGTACATCTTCTAGAACTAAAAGCGGAATATTAAAAGCGTCACAAAAACGAACAAATCGTGCTGCTTTTTTTGAACTATTTACATCTAAAACTCCTGCTAAAATAAGAGGTTGATTTGCCACAATACCAATGCTTCTTCCGCCAAGTCTTGCAAATCCTACAATAATATTTTCTGCAAAGTCTTTATGAATTTCATAAAAGGAATTTGCATCAATGATTTCAGCAATCACCGCATGCATATCGTATGACTTATTAGCATTACCAGGAACAATGTTCGATAGATTTTCTCTAACTTCTTCTTGTAATTGATAAGGCAAATGCTTTGGGATTTCTTTATTATTTTGAGGTAAATAACTAAGCAATTTTTTTAAATCTTCTAAACAAGTTACATCATTTGTAGCGGTAATGTGTGCCACGCCAGATTTGGTAGCATGCGTATTTGCACCGCCTAATTCCTCGCTAGTTACTTCTTCATTGGTTACTGTTTTTACTACATTCGGACCTGTAACAAACATGTAACTAGAATTTTCTACCATAATTGTAAAATCCGTCATTGCGGGCGAATATACTGCTCCACCTGCACAAGGTCCCATAATTGCAGATAATTGCGGAATGATTCCTGACGATTGTACATTTTTGTAAAAAATATCTGCGTATCCTCCAAGAGAACGAACGCCTTCTTGAATTCTTGCGCCACCAGAATCATTTAAACCAATAATTGGTGCACCAACTTTAAGCGCTAAATCCATTATTTTACAGATTTTTTCGGCATGTGTTTCTGATAAAGAACCACCAAAAACAGTAAAATCTTGTGCAAAAATATAGGTTAACCTGCCATTAATCGTTCCGTAACCCGTTACAACTCCATCTCCATAAATGATTTCTTCTTCCATTCCGAATTCTGTAGTTCGGTGAATTACTAAAGCTCCGATTTCTTCAAAAGAACCTTCGTCTAGGATGTATAAAACGCGTTCTCTTGCAGTTAATTTTTTCTTCTGATGTTGTTTGTCTATTCTTTCTTGTCCGCCACCCAAATATGCGAGTGCAAGTTTTTCGTTAAGATCTTTTATTTTGGCTTCCATTTTATGTGCTTTAATTCTTAATGATGCAAAAGGCATCAAACTGAATGTGATTTTTTTATGTTTTATAACGAGTTATTAAAAAATAGTACCTCGAATTATCTTTTTAATTTTATTTAACAGCTATTCTTACCAATTTCTGGTCCTCAAAATATTGCTTTAATGCGATAAGAGCTGCAATTTTAGCTTCTTCTTCATGCTTACTTTTTATAGCTTCAGGTGAATAATGTTTTTTCACAAAATGCGTATCAAAATTTCCAGAGCGAAAAGCTTCGTGTTCACACACAAAAGTCCCAAAAGGCAAAGTGGTTTGAATACCCTCAATTTGATAATTTTGAATGGCGGTTTTCATTAACTCAATCGCTTCTTCTCTTGTATTTCCATACGTAATTAATTTTGATAACATGGGGTCGTAATAAATAGGAATATCCATTCCTTCTTCAAAACCATTATCCACGCGGATATTTTTACCTACTGGGATTTTATAAACCTCTAAATTACCCACACTTGGTAAAAAATTATTTAAAGGATCTTCTGCATACACACGCAATTCCAAAGCATGTCCGTTAATTTTTAAATTTTCTTGTGAAATTGATAGTTTTTCACCGCGAGCAACGCGGATTTGTAATTCTACTAAATCTGTATTAGTAATTAATTCAGTAACAGGATGTTCTACTTGTAATCGGGTATTCATTTCTAAGAAATAGAAATTGTGATTTTCATCCAACAGAAATTCAACAGTTCCCGCACCAATATAATCACAAGACTTTGCGACTTTTATGGCAGCTTCTCCCATTTTGTTTCTTAATTCTGATGTTAATACAGATGAAGGAGCTTCTTCAATTACTTTTTGATGACGACGCTGAATGCTGCATTCTCGTTCAAAAAGATGCACCACATTTCCATGCATGTCTGCCATAATTTGAATTTCGATATGTCGAGGTGAGCTTACGTATTTTTCTATAAATACCGCTCCATCACCAAAAGCGGAAGTAGCTTCACTTATGGCTCTATTCATTTGCGATTCAAATTCGGCTTCTTTTTCTACCACACGCATTCCTTTTCCACCACCACCAGCAGAAGCTTTTATCAAGATAGGAAATCCTATTTCTTTTGCAATAATTTTTGCTTCAGTAATATCTGTAATTGCATCTTTTGTGCCTGGAACCATTGGAATATCATAAGCTTTTACAGCTTCTTTTGCAGCTAGTTTGCTTCCCATCATTTTAATGGCTTTCGATTTAGGACCAATAAAAATGATGTTATTTTTTTCGCAAGCTTCCGCAAAATTTGCATTTTCAGATAAAAAACCATAACCCGGATGAATCGCATCAACTCCTAATTTTTTGGCAACATCAATAATTTTGTCACCTAATAAATAAGACTGATTAGAAGGAGCTTCACCAATTAATACAGCTTCATCAGCAAAACGTACATGAGGCGCATTTCTATCCGCAGTAGAAAAGATGGCAACCGTTTTTATTCCCATTTTTTTTGCAGTTTGCATAATACGAAGTGCAATTTCTCCTCTATTGGCTATTAAAAGTTTTTTCATATTATTCAAATTCTATTAAAAGTTGATTTTTATTTACAGTTTCTCCTGTTGCAATTGCAATAGATTTAATAATTCCATCTCTTGGTGAGGTTAAAACGTTTTCCATTTTCATAGCTTCTAAAATTAAAAGAGCATCATCTTCTTTTACTTCTTGACCAACTTGTATAGGAATCGCTAATATCAATCCAGGCATGGGCGCTTTTAGTTCATTTACTTTTTTTGCAAAGCCAATTTCAAATCCCATTTCTTTAATCAACGCATCAAGCTCATTAAAAATATTGACAGTATAGGCATTGTTATTTACCTTAATTTGATATGTTTTTTGATTGAAATTAGCTTCAGCAATTTCAGCTTTATATGATTTGTTGTTTTGTAAAACATGAAATTCTGTATCAGAAACTTTTAAGGAATCTAGATCTAAAATAGCTTGTTTATCAATTTCAAAATCGAAAGTAGTATTCACTTTTACTTGATACGAGTTTTTCACTTTATAATAATTTAAGGATGCTTTGTAAATATATGGATTATAAAGCTTTCTATTTAAGTGATTTGTGTAAATGTTGCTAAATTGATATATCTTTTTAAAAATAAATGTTTTTAGATGATGGTACAATTCCTGTCAAATTTTTGTAATAATGTCATGTAAATTTGAATGGCATATAAATTGATTATGATTTAAAAAATTACATTCTTAAATTCATTTATGCAACATCTTAAAGATTCTAAACAAAATAAAAGTAAACCCAAAGTTTCCATTT
>TARA_R110001606_G_scaffold4322_3_pt1 | contig 22803 bp, 15 predicted proteins | sample TARA_R110001606 | Tara Oceans TARA_R110001606 (sample SAMEA4398315) | marine metagenome | biome: Polar Biome; feature: [SRF] surface water layer (ENVO:00010504); material: water (ENVO:00002006), including particulate matter (ENVO:01000060) such as... | depth 5 m | reverse complement strand
TTTGTTATATTTGTAGATATTTAAAAAGTATTTTCTATGGCTATGATTAATGAAGTTAGGAATACGGTATTAGCTATTATTAACAAAAATAATTATGGCTATTTATCTCCACAAGATTTCAATCTGTACGCTCAACAAGCTCAGATGGATTTATTTGAAGATTATTTTTACCAATACAATCAATGGATAAATAAAGAGAATCAAAGATTGTCAGGAACAGGATATGCTGATATAGTTAAAGGATTAGTGGAGGTTATAGATTCTTTTTCTAAAGAAGCTTTTTTAACTGGCGGTGTTGCAAACACATGGAAACTTCCTTTAGATTATTATTTAATAAATAAAATATATCATTACCCAACATTATTAACTTCAGGAATTACAACAGCTGGTAATCTTGCTTCTCCACAGTTAATAAACACTACATTATTAGTTACAGACCCTTCTCCTCCTGCTTTTAATACAGGAGCAACGGGTTTTACTGTGTTTCCACAAACAGGTAGTTTAGTAGTAAATACGGACACTTTACAACAATCTTTTGTAAACTCTGTAGTAGACTTTACAACATTAAATTTAGCTACAAGTATATTTTTAACTGTATTAGGAGGGGAAAATTATAGTATATTTGACGCTTCTACAATATCTGAAGTAGAAAGAGTAAGTCAGAATAAATTATTTTATTTAACAAGCTCAACTCTTACTGCTCCATCAACATTATTTCCAGCTTATGTGCTATCAGGTAACACTATAACGGTATACCCAACGACTATACAGGCACCAGGAGCTGTAAAAACTCAATACGTTAGATATCCTATTGCTCCAAAATGGACATATAATACTATAGTGGTAGACGAACCTATATTTAATCCATCAGCAGCTGATTTTCAAGATTTTGAATTACCATTATCTGACGCTCCAGGATTAATTGCAAAAATATGTCAATACGTTGGAGTAGAAATAAGAGAGCCAGCGGTTTCACAATTTGGACAAAATGAAGAAGTACAAGATAACCAAATACAAGTATAAAAAATGACTTACATTACTGACTATCAATATTATGAAAACAATCAGGTTAGCCCTAAAGAGGCTAATTGGGGGTCTTATCAATATGTAGGCTTAGAAGATATAGTAACTAATTTTATGTTAATTTATCAGGGTAATAATGAGATATTAAATAATTTAGAAAGATACCAGGTTTTATTTCATGCTAAGCGTGGTATTCAAGAGTTAAATTATGATGCAATGAAAGAGATTAAAATATTGCAATTAACTGTAGATTCTCAAATAAGATTTGTTCTTCCTCAAGATTATGTTAACTATGTAAGGATTTCTCAATATAGAGATGGTGTATTATATCCTTTAACTGAAAACATACAAACACAATGGAGTAGTTCCTATTTACAAGATAATAATTCACAAATATTATTTGATTTAGAAGGTAATGTTTTAAAGCCCGAAAATTCTTTAGTAGACTTATCTCGTCAAGGAGGTGGTATGAGAGAAATATATTTAGGTGGTGGCCCTTACAATGGTCAGGAAGGTATTTGTTGTAATGGTGAATGGTATTTTGAATATGGAATTGGAGCAAGATTTGGGTTAAATACAGAAACAGCTAATGTTAATCCTACATTTACAATTAATAAAGAACAAGGTGTCATATATTTATCATCTGATTTAGCTGGGAAATCTGTTGTTTTAGAATATGTTTCTGATGGTATGGAGCAAGGTAATAATTCTAAAATACAAATAAATAAATTTTTTGAAGAGTTTATATATGCATACATAAGATTTTCTATACTAAACAGCAAGTATGGTGTACAAGAATATGTGGTTAATAGAGCTAGAAAAGATAAATCATCATTATTAAGAAATGCAAAATTAAGATTAAGCAATATGCATCCAGGGCGGTTGTTAATGAATATGAGAGGACAGGATAAATGGTTGAAATAACATGGATATTAAAACAAATTTCATATTAGGTAAAATGAATAAAAGCGTTGATGAACGCTTAATTCCTCCTGGACAATACATAGATGCTCAAAACGTTAGGCTTGGTTCTACAGAAGGAACTGAAATAGGTGCGGTAGAAAACTCTAAAGGAAATTCTAGACTGACAACAATAGAATATGGCTCATCCCCTTTATCTGCATTAGCTACTTGTATTGGAACTTATGCTGACGGAGTAAATGAAAATATATATTGGTTTGTTCATGACCCTGCTAATTCAGTTTCTGTGTCACAAAAAGTAGATTTAATTGTATCTTATAATACAACAACAGAAATTCTTCGTTATCATATTCAGAGCGAATTAGTATTAAATTTTGATCCTCAATATTTAATAACAGGTATAAATTTAATAGAAAATTTATTATTTTTTACAGACAATATAAACCCACCTCGTAAAATAAATATACAAAAAAATTACGAAGACCCTTCTTCTGGTGTTGATGGAATTACTTCAGAACAAATATCTGTAATTGTAAAACCTCCTGGTTTTTCATCTTATACAGATTTAATATCTGGTTTGCTTGTTTATGAATTAGCAGCTCCGAAGATCACATTGCTTAATATAACTGGTGAAGAAAATTATATTAAAGACAAATTTTTAAGCTTTGCATATCGCTACCAGTATACTGAAAATGAATACAGTGCAACATCTTTGTACACTGTACCAGCATTTGAATCAAAGCCATTTGTTTTTGATGATAGTGATTTTAATAATGAAGGTATGGTTAATTTCTATAATTCTGTTGATGTAACATTTAATACTGGGAGTAATCAAGTTATTGCAGTAGAAGTTTTATTTAAAGAATCAGGCTCTAACTCTATATATGTTATAGAAAGATACAAAAAATCAGAAAGAGGTTGGCCTGATAATGATACTAGAACAATAAGATTTACAAATTCTAAAATATACAGTGTAATAGGGCAAGATGAATTATTAAGATGGTATGACAATGTACCAAGGATAGCTCAAGCTCAAACTATTATGGGTAATAGATTGATATTTGGGAATTATTTAGATCAGTACAATATAGAAACAATAGACAATCAACCTATAGCTATTAACTTTACTGCTACTCCAGATTCAATAGCTGTGTTGCTGGGCGGTACAATTGCAACTGCAACTATAAATGGGCCTGCAAATACAATTTTATCTACTTCTCCACAAGTTGTTACTGATTCTACAGTTTCTTTTATAATTAATCGAAGTTTAACAGCCTTGCCTATTCCAGCTTTTTCTGAATTTATAATTTCTTTACAAATAACTTCAGCAGTAAATAATACTCCACCAATTCCATTAGCTGGTGGGACAACTAATCCATTATTTCCTACAGGTTGGAAACAAAACGAACCTTCAGAACCATTGAGAGTAGAAGCAACTTTTATTACCCAGCAACAATACAATACTTATTTCGATTTTTTACAAAGCGCAGAATTTGCAGCTGCAGTTGGTATTCCGCCAGCTGGAACTCCAGGAGCTTCGGGTTTAACTACAATTTCTCCTTCTGCTAATTATGGCCCTTCATTATCTGATCAGTTTTATACACAAATAAAAGCACCATTGTCTCCAACATATCCAGCAGATTATGTCTTACAAAAATCAGGAAATTGGGATGATCCAACTACTGGTAATCCAGTAACAACACAACAAGGGTTTAATTTAACAATACTTTCAATACCAAATATTGGCGATGTAGTTACTCTTCAGTGTCCAGCTGTTAAGTATCAATATTCAGGTACATCTACTGTAAATGTATATGAATATTTTAGTTTTACTAATAGTAATCCTGTAGGCTCTCCATCCACAGCTGATAATTCAGATCAAACAATTAATTTTTCTAACGCAGGAAATTCATTAAGTTTACATAGTAATAGAAATTACGATACAGCTATTATGTATATGGATGATTATGGAAGGTCATCTACAGCTTTAGTATCTCCTGATAACACAGTTTTCTTTCAGCCAGATGATTCATTATCGTTAAATAGAATAAGTATATCAATATTTAGTGTTCCTCCTTATTGGGCTACAAGGTATAAATACCTTATAAAACCAACAGAGGCGGATTACAATATTGTATATAGTAATGAAATATTTACAGATAGTCAACAACCAAATGTATCATGGGTTAGGCTAGAAGGTCAAACAACAGGTATAGTGGAAAAAGGAGATGTATTAAGAGTAAAAATAGACTCTAGAGGAAACACCCCTAATACAGATGTAACAACTACAGTTTTAGCTGTAGAAGCTAAAGCTGCAGCAGATATAACTGCTTTATCACCAGCGGGGTTATATATGAAAATTATGCCACGTGGATTTACAGCTACAAGCGCACCATTTGCTATTGTTGCTAATGGACAAAAAGTTGACGAATGTACAGCTTGTCTAAATGCGGCACAAGTAAAATACCCTTTATATTATAATGACGGTACGTCTGATGTAAACTACACTCTTCCTGAAGGTTCTGTAGTACAAATGGAGTTAAGGGTGTGGCGAAGTAGTAAATCATGGTGTGATAGTGTTAACACTAGAACGGTTCCTAACAGAAAAGAATGGGTATTAACTAATGATTATAGTGATTTTTATGATTGGTGGTCTACAGCTGCAATTGATCCAAATGATTTTATTGAAGATTTTGGTGAAGATGGTTTTGTTATTGTTAATGATATAACTTCTCCAGGTACATCAGCACCTACAGCAAATTTTGGTGAATTACTCTTTTGGTTTACTAGTGATAATTATGTAGGCGGTGATCCATTGTTTTTAAATGTTGCAGTTACAAGACAAGGTTGTAGTATTGGAATAGATAAACGACCAATTCATGTTGAGTTAAGAATAGTAGTAAATAGAAATCAGAACTTTATGGCTTTTGAAACTATGCCAGCTGTTGCTGATCCAAATTTATTTTATGATAGTTCTGAAATGTATATAGTAAAAAATGACATTAATAATACTTTAGCTCATATGGGTAACGGGGAATCAGGATCTCAAGATCAAGTTGTTGCTACAAATACACCAGCTATTGTTATCTTACCATTTGCTAATTGTTTTGCATTTGGTAATGGAATAGAAAGTTATAGATATAAAGATTTACCAGCAGGTAAAAGTTTTGATTTAGGGGAAAGACAAACAGCTGTGTCTAACACAGTATTTGCTGAAGCAAATAGATTTGCTGGTCTTACATATAGTGGTATTTTTAATGGCTCATCTAATTTAAATAATCTTAATGAGTTTAATTTAGGATTAGTAAACTTTAAAGATTTAGAATTAATATTTGGGCCTATCATGAAAATGTACGCTAGACAAACTGATGTGTTAGTTTTACAAGAAGATAGAATATCTTATGTGTTAGCTGGAAAAAATTTGTTATCTGACTCAACAGGTGGTGGAGTTATAACTTCAGTACCAGAAGTTTTAGGTCAGCAAATAGCACGAATAGAAGAATATGGAATTAGTTTTAATCCTGAAAGTTTTGCTAGCTGGGGTAGTAGTATGTTTTTTGCAGATGCAAAAAGAGGTGCTGTATTAAAATTAACGGGTACATCTATGGCAAATGATTCTTTAGAAATTATTTCTACATTTGGACTTAGATCATATTTTAGGGATAAATTTGCATTACAACTTAATAGTCAAAAATTAGGAGGATACGATCCTTACATGGATGAATATGTATTCTCATCTAATAATATTTCTTTACCAATGCCGCCTACTGAGGTAGGATGTGGTACACTTATAACACAGCAGGATTCAACTGCTTCATACACAATATTGGTTGATGTTGGTGCTACTATAGGTGATATTGAGGTAGTGTTTACACCTGCAAGTTCTGGTGCTAAAGTTGATATAACAACAGATTATGATGGATCTGTTGTCACTAATACTGATATTATAGCAACAACAACTTTATCGGTTTCAAAAACTTCTCTGTATCCTAGTACTATTGAAGTAACGGTATCACCTTCTGAGGTGTCTAGTTATAATATAATAGTTAATTGTACAGATGGTGTAAGTATTTTTGTTACGTATGTTGTTCTTACAGATCCACAATCAGGCTTGACAAATCCTACGGGAACAATTCATTCAGAATATTTTTGGACTGACCCTTCTTCTGGTTTTTCTAGTCCATTAGAATCCATACCTGTAACAATGAATGCTACTACAAATATTTCATATTATAATGGATTTTCAGCAGAAGTAGGTCAAGGGATGGTTCCTTTTAATGGATGTACAGTTACATTAATTAGTAATAAATTACCTGGAGATGCATATACATTTAATGATATAGAGAATAGATTTTACGCATTTACTGATTCTTTAAATCCTGCAAGTGGTGGTGCTCAATGGGCTGCAAATAAAATTGATCTTTTACAACCAACAAATAATCTTCCATTAACACCAATAGTAAACACATTAATACCTACAACAAGCGCACCATATATTGCTACTTATCAAGCTACATCAGACCCTTTAGTGATAGATTCAGCTGTTAAAACTTTATATTTAGTGTGGGACTTTAGAGACAGAGGTACAGCAACAATGTGTTATTCACAAGTTAATGAATCTGCGGGTTGTAATGGATGTAATCCTTTAAATGGTTGTGTAGGATCATTGCAGGGGTCAACTCCTGTTGCGTTTTATCCAGGTCAATCATCATACGCCTTAGCGTGTAATAGTGGGAATGGCCCTGGAGGTTCTCTTTCAAATATGCAGCATACAGTTCCACAGGGTTTACCTTCAACTAATGACCCTGCACCTGGAGATGTTTGTTATAAAGCTTGTGGTACTAATCCTTTAAATTGTTGCGATAGAGGGGTTGTAATGGATCCAGGTTTTTATTTCTTACAATCTCAAAGTGTAATTGAAATAGGGGCTAATGGTGAATGTTTATCTAATTCTGGATTTCCTTGTAATTAAAAAAATAAAAAAATGGCAACAACAGTAACTTTTTGGCATGATGGAGCAAGTTTTGTATTTGCATATGCATTATATACAGATGTAGAACTAACAATACCAGCTCCTGATGGATGGTATTCTGAACCTGTATCATCAAGTCAAACTACCTATTTACCCAGGTATGTAAGACAACAATTAAACGGAAAACTTGAACCTTATGCACAATGTTAAAACATAAATTATGGCTTTAAAAGAAACATTATCATATAGTGACGGAGTAAAAGGATGGCCTTCTTTTTATTCATATTTACCTGATTTTATGGTAGGAATGAATAGTTTTTTTTACACTTTTCATGAAGGAAATTTATTTAGACATAATACTAGTGTTACTCGTAATCAGTATTATGAAGTAAATTATAATTCTTCTATAACTTCAGTTTTTAATGTCGAACCACAAACAATTAAACTATTCAAAACTATGTCTTTTGAAAGTGATGACGCATGGGCTGTTACATCATTATCTACTGAATTAAGCACTGGTTCTATGTTAAGTACAAATTTTGTAGAAAAAGAAGCAGAATGGTTTTCTTTTATTAGATCTAATGCTTCCACGGTAAATTTTAAACTTAGATCTACTAATGGAATTGGTACACTTTCTGATTTTACCGCTGTGGCGCCATTAGGATCATTTCAATTAAAATTTTTAGTTAACATTAGTAGTATATTAAGCATTGGTGATACTATTTATTATCAACCAGCAGCGACACCTACAACATTTAGAAAAGTGGGGGTAGTTAGTAATATTAATAGAGACACTAGCACAGGGATAGTGTCTTTAATTGAAAATAATCAAGGCGGTATAGGTTATCCAGCATCAGGATCGGGTGTGACAACAACAGTAACATCAGGTGCTGGTGATGGAACTTTGACTGTAATATATACTCAAACAGCTGGTGTTATAGATTTTAACACAGTAGAGGTGGTTTATGGTGGAGAGGGTTATGCAGTGGGTGATACCTTTAATATTGATGGAGTGATACCAGCAAATACTACAGGTGCTACTGTTAGTTCTGTTGTGGCAAATGTAATTACTCTGGATACAGTAATAAATAGTCCATCGATTGGTGATTTTGTATTTTTCTATAAAGATCCTGTTGCAGAGTCTCATGGGGCTAGAGGTTATTACATGAGATTTACATTAGAAAACTCCAATCCAAATGCTGTTGAATTATTTTCTGTAGGAAGTAGCATCATGAAAAGTTATCCATAGATTTTACTATCTTTGTAAAAATGACTTTAAATATTAAACCATTAAGTGATAATGATTATGATGATATATTATGTAAATGGTGGAAGGATTGGAAATGGACAGCTCCTGCAAAAGATTTTTTACCTGATATGGGGTATATGGTTTATTATAATGATGAGCCTATTTGTGCTGGGTATATGTATGTAACTAATTCTAATGTGGTTTTATTAGAATGGATTATATCTAACTTTGAATTTAAAGATAGAAAGATTAGAAAGGAGGCTTTATTTATGTTAATACAAACAATAACATCGTTGTCAGCTAACTTGGGAAAGAAATATGTATATTCAATTTTAAAAAGTAAATCATTAATTGAATTATACCAGGAGTTGGGATTTGGAAAGGGTGGTCAAAACGGAACAGAAATGATAAAAAAAATATAATATGTTAACAACAGCAACAATAATAGCTTTAGGTGGGGCCGCAATAGGTGCGGGTATGAATTTAACTCAAGCAGCAGCAGCAAGAGACAGGCAGCAAGATGCGGATAGAGAGGCGGGAAAATTAATGGCTGAAGCAAAAAAGAAATTAGAGACAGATTTTTATGAAGGTTTAAAAATCCCTATGGATGCATATGAAAATGCTCAAGAAGCTAATATCCAAGCTCAGCAACAAAGTATAGAAGCTTTACAACAAGCCGATTCTCGTTCTTTAGCAGCAGGGGTTGGTAAGGTAGCAATGGCTTCTAATGAAAATACAGAAACTATCAGAGCTCAACAAGCACAAGAAATGTTTGAGTTAGAAAAAATGAAGGCTGGAAATAAAGATGATATGAATCAGCAGTTAGCTCAAATGGATGTTGCAGGCGCTCAGGATCAAGCTGCGAGAGCTGCTCAAGCTGATGAGCAAGTAGGAATGCTTCAAGCAGGAGCGGTAAATGCTGTAACAGCAGGTATAACTTCCGCAGCCGAATCTCAGTCTTTATATAAAAAACAAGGGTTAAGCGGGGCGGATGCTCGAAGAATGAAAGCCAATATGAAAGGGGTTAATACTACAGGATTAGGAGGTCAGCTTGGTACCATACAAAAAACTGACTTAAGTGGTATCTTAAACCCAAAAAAGGGTAATGATATATCAAGTCTTATGCCTCAGAAGTCAGCGTTTTCTCCTAAGATGGATTTCGGTTTTAATTTTTTACCTAGACTAAAAGATTTTGGGGTAAACAACCCTCTTCCTATTCGTACATATAATACTACAGATTAAAATGGCAAAAAAAAATATAAATTTTAACACATACGTTGAGAGAGATCTTACTAAAACTACTGTTGATTGGGGTACTGTAGCTTCTAAATTAACTAATGACTTAGGAGTAATTAGAAAAGAAAGAGAAAAAAGAAGATCTGACATAGAGGCTGAAACTATAGAGGTAGATCGACAGCTTAATGAATTAGAAGATTACACAGCACCTTCAATGCAAAACTTGGCATTAGGAATGTCAGGAGATTCAGCAAATTTTTTAAGAGTACAAAATGATTTGTTTAAAAGAGGGCAGATATCTCAAACAGAATACGCTCAGGCAAGACAAAGAGTATTAGGAGACTGGAAGCAGTTTGGCAGCATATCTAAAAAATGGGAATCAGACTATGCTGGATGGATGGCTAGAACTACAAGTGGCGAAGAAGCTGCTTTTGGAGTAAAATTTAACAAACAAAAAGCCGCTTTTGGAAATCTAGAAAATGTAACAGGATATGTAAACCCACAAACGGGACACCTTTCTTTAGTTTTAAAAAATGAAGACGGAACTATATCTGACGATCCTAGCAAGCACGTTAGTATGAATGTTATAAATAATAGAATGAATGGTCAAGTTAATAATTTAACTTATGACGGAAACTTAGATAAGCAACTTGCTGTTCCAATAGATGCATTAGGAAGATTAGTAAAAAGTAAAATTACTGCAGGTGGTGGTGTTGATAGTAGAGAGGGAAGGATGCAAGTATTACAAGATGATGATATGCAAGCATGGTTAAACACTGAAGCATCTATTTTTGCAGGTACTGATAATGAAATATTTAGTATTTTAGGTGATGTATCATCTAAACAATATGAACCTGTATTTACTGAAGCTGAAGCTAAACTATCAGAATTAAATGTATTATGTGAGTATGATAGTAATGGTAATGTAATAGCTGTTAAAGACGAAAGAGCTCCAAATTGGGAAGCTCAAAAGACAGATGCTAAAGATATTATTAAAGCTAAGTTAATAACAATGTTTGATGATGTAGAAGCGAAAAAAGCTGGTGAACAGGAAACGGCAGGACAAAAAACAGATAGGGAATATAAGCAGTCTATAATAGATCGAAATTTGGCGGATGATCAATTAGATTTATCTTCTCAACAATATGATAATGTATATATTAACACGGATAAAAAATCGATATTAGACGGTAAAAATCCACGGCAATTTATGAAAGAAGATTTAGGAGAATGGATAAGCACACGACTGCCATTTACAGATAGCGATGCGGAGTTAAGAAGGATTTTTAATAAAGCAACTAATTCGTTAATAGATGATAGAATTTTATTAGATTTAAACAATGGAAAGTTTGGAGATAAATACAAAGGGTTAAATGTTAATTATGATGATCAGGGTGCGGATAGGGTTACAATTCAATTTGGTGATAAAAAGAAGACATATCCACCATTAATACAAGATGTAAGAAAAATAAAAATTAATGAAGAGGAAATACAAACATATTTTGACGCATTTAATAATGGTAATTTTAAAGCCTCTATAGGTGGTGATACACCAGAGAAAATAAGTAAAGAAAAATTTGACGATATAATCATGGGTATTAATAACAACGAAAATAATTATTTCTTTGTTACTTCAGAAGATGGAACTGTGACGGCTATGCCAGGTTTAAAAAATTATGATAGTGATGGATCAGGTATGAATACAGATGCGTATGATGATACAGACGTAATATATGACTATATGGTAAACAATGTATTTGAACCTGTAGTAACAGAATTACAAGGAAAACAGCGATCAATATTAGTAAGTAAAGGACTAAATTTAGGGGATGAATAAAGAAATTTTAAAAAATATTTGGGATTATTTAACATCTCAGAAAGCTATTAAAGCTGATTTTGAAACTTGGACAAAAAATTTTACAGGTAATCCTGAAGTTCAAGTTAATGTTCATAAGTATTTATTAGAAAACCAGGCTATAAAAGCTGATTTTGAAACTTGGTCAAATAATGTTGGGTTAAAAAAAAAAGACTCTTCACAACCTATTTCTCAAGAGGATGCTACGGAGTCAGTTTCACCTTTACAAGTGGATGTACCTACTTTTTCGGAATCTTCAAACGCAGAGCCTGAACCACCTGCGCCTGAGTCACCTATAGACCCTGAAACGGGCTTGCCATTTGATCAAGTTCCTGGACAAGAACAACAACAGCAAACAGCACAAAACCCTGATTTTTTTAATCAAGAATATAGCATGGATGATGGCGTAAAGCCATACAACATGAAAGGACAAGTATATGATCCACAATCTATGGAGGGTAATATACCAACTTTTATGGACGAGTTAACAGGTAATTATAATTCTCAAGAAGATGATACTATGCTTGAAAGAGCAATAGGAAAAGGTATTGTTACAGATTTTTTTGGTGATTTATGGAGAGCGGGAGCAGCTGGACAAGTACAAGGTGGGTCTATTGATGAGTCTTTAGAATTATTAGTTAAAGGATCAAATGTGTCAGATGAAGATGTGCAAGATTATTTAATTGCACAAAAGGCGTTGGCTAATACACCTATGTCAGATGAAATGAGAAGTTTTAATAATATCTCTGAAAATGCTGGCGGAGGAATATGGGGATGGATGAAAGGTGTGGCATCTAATCCTACAGTGTTACCACAATTATTAGTTTCTTCAGTAAGCGCTATGGTAAATCCAACAGTTTTAACCGCAGGAGCAGTAGGCTCGGCAGCTGGTGCAGCTATAGGATCAACAGGTTTTAGCATGGGCCCTTTAGGGGTTGCAACTACAGCTGGAGGAGCAGTAGTGGGTGCTTTGGGTGCAATGGGAACCACTTTAGAAACAGGTTTAACGTTTGGAGAATTATTACAAGAAAAAGTTAGAGAGAATGGCGATGCTTTTGATGAGGCAGGTGTAAGAAAAGTATTAGAAAATGCAGATGATTTGTCTGATTTAAGATTTAAATCTTTAGGAAGGGGTCTTGCTATTGGTACTATAGAAGCTTTATCTACAGTTATTGGCGCATCTGTAGGAGCTAAAATGGCTTCAACAGCAGTAAGAGGAATAGGTTTAAAAGCAGGAGCTACAGTTATAGGAATTGAAGCAGCTGGAGGTTCTCTTGGAGAAGTTGCTGGTATGGCTATTGCTGGTCAAGATATGGATTTAAATGATATCTTATTTGAAGGTGCAGTAGGTGGAGGAACTACAGGGCCTGTAGCTTTATCTTTAGCATCAATAAAAACAGCTAAATACAGTGTTAATCCTGATAAGCCAGGAGCTACACCACAAAACTCAAGAGTATCGAGAGAGGATATGTTAGATATTATAGAAAACTCTCCTGACGATAGTTTTACAAGAACTAATTTAAAAATAATTAATGATCCTGAATTAGAAAAACTACATAAAACAAGAGCTGATGATCTTTATTCTACTGGAGTGGCTAAAAGATCTATTTTAGAAAGCGACCCTGAGATAAGTGAAAGAAAATTAAATGAACTTATACCTATACAAAAAGAATTGGATAAGTTGGCTGAAAACAAAACACCAATAGCTAAGATAAAAAAGAAACGTCTTAATGAATTGTATCAATTTATATTAGCAGGCAAACCAAATGTAGAAACAGAAGAGGTAACTAAAGAAGAAGCAATTAAATCAATTGAAGAAGAAAATAAAGCTAATGAATTAGCTGCCAATACTGTAAATCCTATAACAAATAAAAAGGGTGAAGCGAAATTTAACATTCCTCTCACAGAAAAGAATATTGAAGAAAGAAGACAACAATTAAATAATCAAAAATTAGAAGATGCCTTTCAAAAGCAAAGCACAGAGAGCGTGGATGCACAAAAACCTACCACAAACAGCACAAAAGTGGGAGAAGGAAACGTCAGCGTCAACAATACTACCGAACAAAGTAACACCCAAACCTCGGAAACCGTCCAGCCGACAGAAGAGGTCACTAATGTTACGGAGGAGACGGTCGTAGAAGACACTACTATACCAATAGAAAATATAGAGATAATTGATGATGTAGTTACAGTAAATACTACTAATGCTCCAGTTGAAACTAAAAAACCATTAAAAAGAATACAAAAAATTATTAGAAATGGATTTATTAAAAAAGCAAAACAAGCTGGAAATGCATTAAAAATTCTTGCTCCTAAAGTAAAAATTGTTTTGCATGAAAACTCTAAAGAATATGAAAATATTACTGGTAAAACAGGTAAAGGGTCATTTATAAACGATACAATTCACATAAATTTAGAAAAAGCTAATAACACTACTATTGCACATGAAACTTTTCATGCTTTATTATTAAATATTTTAAAATCTGATGAAACTGCTGGTAGAGTAACTAAAAAAATGATGCAATCTGTTTCAAAATCTCTTAAAAACAATCCAGAATTAAAAAAAGAATTAGATGATTTTGCTGCTAATTATGATATTAATATTCAAAATGAAGAAAAATTAAGTGAAATTGTAGGTAAAATGGCAGGTGGGTATGCTAAATTTGACACATCTACTAAAAGTATTATTCAAAGATGGTTATCTAAAATTACTGAAAAATTAGGAATAGTATCGCTAATGTCTAATGGAAGATTTACAAAAAATGCTGATAAAATTGGTACAAATGATGCTAAAGTTTTAGAGTTATTAAATACTATAGCAGAAAAAGTAAACACTGGAAAAGAAATACAACAGAGCGATGTTGAAGTAATAGAAGAATTAAGAGAAGATGGCGGCCCTACCGAACAAGGAGATGGTGGTGAAGTTGGAACAGTAAAAGTAAGAGAGCAAAAAGATTCTAGAGATGCTCCAAAAGTAGAAACAGATACTAGGCCTTTTGCTAAATTAGTAAAAAATAAAGATCTTTCAGATTTTGATGGGCAACTATTTGTTACAAATATGTATGACTTTACTACAGCGGGAATTGTAGATCTAGGTAATGGTATTGAAATAAATTTATTTGGAGGCAAAAGTTACGTTCCATTTATGATGGAAAAACAAGGGAAAAACATAGGAGATATATCTAATGTAGCTGCATTTAATACAAAAGCTCAAGCAGAATCTTTTATACGTAACTCAATAGAAGGAAAAGCTAATTTATTTATGCCACATTCTGGATCTGTTGAAGGATCTTGGCAGTTTCAGCAGGCTATATTTGAACAACTAACTAATGCAGCTTTAAATAATAAAATTCTTTCTAAAAAAGATATTATAAATTCTTTTAATGAAGTTCTTACTAATGATATTGGAAAAAAATCTTTTGCTCAATTTAAAAATAAATTAGGAAAGAATATTAAAAACTTTAATTCTTTTTCTAAAAACCCTTTAGAGATAATAGAATTATTAGATACTACAAATAATTACTCACCAGATTTAAGAAAAGCTTTAAATGATAAATTAGTTGCTAATAAAAAGTTTCAAGCAGCAATAGGAGTAAAATCAAAAGAAGCTTTTGCAAAAAAGATGGAAGATGTTTTAAATGAAGGAGTAGAAACAGGAGATATTATGTCTGTTATAGAGTTTGATAATACTAATTTTGAAATTAGAAAACCAAAAAAAGATGATGCAGATTATCATCCCTCTTTTGCTTATACTATTTTATCTACTATTAAAGGTGTTTATCAACCCACTAAATTTTATAAGTCTTATAATATAACAAATACATATACTAAACATAACTTATCAGGAGAAATTGTATCTCGTAAATCTAAAGAGACACCTAAAAAGTTTAAACAATCTAATGTTACTAGTAGTGCAGGTTCTATACCTAAAGTTGCTAAAGCAAATATAGCCCCTAGAGAACAGAAAGATACTACGGTACAGAAATTAAGTAAATTTTACAAGATGGATAGTGAAGGCTTTATAGAGCCTGGCAATGTATATGATTTAAATTCATTAGAAGAATGGGCAGCTAAAGTTAAATATAGAGTAGATAGATCTAGAGGAGATAGAGGAGAGACTACAAAATATTATTTAAGAGAATTAGGAACTGATAAAAAATTTAAACCTGGGCTTGCACCAAGAGAACAAAAAGATAGTGCCCCTTCTAAAAGAGTTAATAAAATTATAGATGGTATAATTAAAAAAACAAAAGGAAGAAAAGTAGGGAAAAGTACAAATCCTAAAAATATTCTTACTAACGTAATAGATTACTTGCAAACATCTAAACTGTATGAAAACTTAACAGACATAGAAAGAAATCAATTAGTAATGGATTTAAATAAGAAATTAGGAATAGATATTCCTAAATCTAAAACTGCTAAATCTGTTATAAAAAGTTTAGAAAAAAAATTAGGCTTAACCAATGATAAGACAGTTACTAAAACAGAAAAAGCATTATTAAAAGAATACTTTCAAATACAAAGAGATTCAGCCAACAGAGGTGTAAAGTACTGGCAGAATTTACAAAAAGATTTAATTAAACAAATTAAAGATTTTGGAGGTAAGGGATCATTATCTCTTAATCAAGTAACAAAATTAATAGCAAAAATTTTAAACACTACTAATCCTAAAAAACTTACTGCACTACTTGATGATATAGAAAATCAATTTGCTAAAGCAAAAGACATAACTTTTATTAAAGAATTAAATGCTATGAGGAAAGTTGCTGTAGCTAAGTTTAAAAGCGTATTAGCTTCTGATCCAGAATTGGTAATAAATCTTGATGCTTTGTTATCTATAGATCCTTCTTTAATTCCATTAAGTGTACGTTCAGAATATGTGGCCATATTAAATCAATTAGGAGAAAGAGCAGCTGTTCAGTCTTTAGACCCAGGATTAATTGTTAAAAATTTAATAAAAATTAATAAAATTTTAAACGAAGAGTATTCAGTTATTCCACAATTAGAAATGATTTTTAATGACTTTGAAAATAAAGTATATAATAAAAATGGATCTATTAATTACATTGATACTTTAAATAAAATGATGGACGAAGATGTCATTAATCAAGAAGCTAAAGATTTAATGATAAAATTAAAAAATGAAATTTTAGTAAAAGAAGAAAATGATGCAATAGAAAAAACTGCAGCTGAAATGTTAATTGAGTTGACTGATGCTATTAATGATGTAAGAGATATAAAAGTAGAAATTAATTCAGATAAAATTAAAAACAGAATCTGGAGAGATGCTGCTAAATCTTTTGTAAGAACTATAAGAGATGCAAATTTAGAATTATTTGAAGTAAATGAATTAAAAAATATTGCTAAAATATTAGATGCGCTAAATAAAGGGTATGTTCCTATTCAAGTAATGTCTCAATTAGAGGCTAGAGCTAGAGGTAATACTTTAGGAGTTAAAGCTGGTCAAAGTATTGTGGATGCAACAGTAATGTGGTTTGAAAAACAATACGGTAAAATAAAATCTAAATTTGACAGGCAAACAATACAGAATACAGCTATAGATGAAGCATTTGAAAGAAATCAAATGTTTTACATAGATGAGTTGTTAGGAGATTTTAAATCTAAAAAAGTTTTTAATGCAGTTTATGGAGACATGGCTGTAGCTCAACAGCAGTATGCTGAAGCAAATTCTATAGATGCTGATTTAAGAAATAAAGCAGAAAAAAAAGTAGCTAAATCTTTCGGTATACGAAAAAACAATAAAGGATTTGTAAAGTCAGCTAATAAATTAGCAGCTTCAAGAATAAGACAAATGATTTATCGTATCCAATTAGAGTTTGATTCTAACCCACCAGGAACTCCTGGACACAAAGAGGTAAATCCAGCGGCTAGTTGGTTAGATATGACATACAGAAATAATCAAAAAATAGGGTCAAATGAAGCTTTAGCTGAAAATGCTGAGATTGACAATATAAGAAATAAATTTTCTGATGGAGATCAAATAAGTGCTAAAAAAATATATGATAGTTTTAATAGTGCTGAAAAAGAAAGTATAAAAATATTACAAGATATAGATAAAAAAAATTCAGACCTTGCTGTTTATGCAGCTGCTAGACGTGGAGAAGGTTTTATACCAAGAAAAAATTATGTTCATATATCTGTAAAACCTAAAGCTGGAGATCCAATTACTTATGGTAATGATATATTAGATAACTTTAATAACAATATAAATCTATCAAAAAAAACAAGTACAAAATCTAAAGCATCAGAAAGTCGTACAGGATTAGCTAATCCAATTAATTTAAATGTTTATCAATCAGCAGCTAGAGGTACAAGGTTTACTAATTTAGATTATTTTATGACTCAAGCTGCTCGAGTTTCTAGACAATCATTAAGAGCAATAGAGCTTGAATTAAACTCTACATATCCTAAAGGTATACCTAGAGAAAAATTACAAATATTAAACGCATTAAAAAAGAGTCAGAAAAAAATAATAGAAAATGTATTGTCAACTGATTTTCAAGAAAATACTTTTGGTGAAGAAGCATTAAAATGGCTTCAAACAATGGGTTATAGAACTATGTTAGTTAGTGGTCGAAGGTTTATAGTTGAAGCATTCTCAAATTTACAAATAGCCATTTTTAAACCACAGGTGTTTTTGTCAGGGCTTAAAATAAAATTTAAAGATCCTGAGCAGTTTAATAATATATTGAGAGTTTTAAAAGCTAAAACTATAACTCGTATGACAGGAGGTGGATTACAAAGTTCTAAAGTTGATAATATATTAAACAAAAAAACAAGAACATCTGATTCTATTACAAGCAAAACTGAAGATATTATAATGGGAGCTTGGGATGCAACTGGAAAAAAATGGGTAAATGCAGTTGAATTAGTTGCTGATAAAGTTATTAGCACACCAGATAGAATGTTAATGATACCAATGTGGAAAGGGACATTTAACGAAGCATTTGTAAAAACGACTGGTAAAAAACCTAATTGGGATAAGATAGCGGCAAATGATGAATCTTATATAGATGCAAACAGAGAAGCATTAGAAGATGCAACTAACAAAGCTGATGATTACACGACAACTGTTGGGGCTACAGATAATCCTTTTATGGATAATTTAAGAGGTAAAAATGTAAAAGGAATACTTCCTGAGTTGTATAATAATTTTAATAATTATATGACTAAATTTTTAATGGGTGAGTTTGCTGCTTCAAGAAGAGCTTTACAGGCTTTATATGGAGAAAGTAGATTAAGTAAAACTGAAGGTGCTAAGTTGTTAGCTGGTGTTACAATGAGAATGACAACTTATACTTTAGGAATGAAAGTCCTTACAGATGTTATGTTAGATCTAATGGATCTAAAAGATGATGAAGATGATGAAAAAGATATAGATAAAGCTATTGGGCAAGCAGTTGCTTCAGCTTTTACATCTATGATTTTTGGTCGAAACTTTGGAAACATGACTAAAACTCTTATTAATTTTGGTATAGAAGAGTTTAATAAAGAACATCTAGAATTTTTAAGAGATGGAGATTATGATCCATTTGATGATAGTATACAGTATAATATAATTAAGAAAGATGGCAAACGTGGGCAAGGTGTTGACTTTGGCGCATTGCTTCCAAGTTTTTTAGGTGCTTATTCTCCACCAGTAAAAACAGCAGCTTTAATAATTAAAAAATCAACAGAGCCAGTTAGAAAAACTGAAAGCGCTAGAGAACGTCAAGAAAGAGAAATAAATGAAAGAATACCACTTGAAATTTTAGGAAACTCTGGGTTAATTCCTTTTTATAAAGATTTTAGAACACTTCTTTTAGCTGACATATACAAAAACATAAATAAGAAAAAACCTAAAACAGCTGCTTCTTATACTGCTAATGAATTAGAAAAATTAAAACGCTTAAATTATTCTGAATACAAAAATATCATGTTGGAAAGAAAAATGATAAGATACGAACGAGCTTTAAAAAAATACCAAGAATATTCTAGAAGCCCTAGTATATGGCGTAGCGAAAATCCTGGCAAGAAAAGACCAAAACGACCCAAAAGGCCCAGAAGATGATTTTTGACGAAGACAAATGCATGAATAATTCCTACTTATTAATAACAGGAAAAAAAACTGTAGAAGATTTTTTAGACTACGAAGGAGATTTGTATTTTATACACAATCCTGATGAGCTAACACTTACAGCAGATGATGAGATTTTTGATCAACTAATAGATTATTTTATATATACAGAAGAATATGAAAAATGTGGAGAAATATTAGAATTAAAAGAGCTTTCTAAGATAATGTTGTTAAACTAATAGAATCAAAAGATTTAATATCCCTGTTTCTTCCATACTGTTCTAAAGAATATTCAATATTATCTGTCTTTATAGATACAGAGTCTTTAGTGCCGTTATTTAAAGTAAAATGAACAATATACTCTTTCATTAAAAATAATGTGTTAAGCGTGCTACTTGCCCAGTTTCCCTACTATGTATAAAGCCCTCACAGGCCAAGGGAGCGCCTGTAAAGCCCTTTCTATGATGCCAGCTATCAGCAGATGAGGGAGACCTCATATACTCAACAGTAACGCCTATGAAATCCTTACCATCTAACCATTTGTGTTTTATCTTATGGTGCAGATGATGTAGATACCAATATCTATGAGTAGTTTCAGACCAGAGTAAAGGTTTCTCTTGAGCCATTAACAAGGGTAAATTTACCATCTTAGCACCATCACCGTGTTCTAGACCGATTAAATTCTTACCATATCTATAATACTTTCTATGCGATACACTAATATCAAAGGATACATCTTTTGTTTTTCTAAACCAGCTTTGTAGTGTATGGGCCAAATGATATCCAGACTGATAATCATGATTACTCATACTGTGAACAACATCTACTGGAGCAATATTTCTTAACATCTCGACACACTTAACGTATAACAGTAAAGCTATCTCATAGTGTTCCCACCACTTCCCATCAGTGTCTTGATGTGTCCCCTTAGTGGTCTGTCCGTAAACGTTGTCGATATGAAGCACATCATTACCAATACAGAACAATACCCTATCAATATCAAAACCCCTTGCTTTGTCTATAAGTCCTTTAACGCCCTCTAAAACCCTCTCTACAGCTATTTCGTTAGTATATTTTTGATTAGTTTCTAATTCATTAGCATACTTACCTATATGAATGTCTGCAGGATTTATAACTAACAAGTGGGCAGACTTGCGCTCTTTAATCTTTCTTTTTATAGACTTGTAATCTGGAGAGTAATTAGCAATAAAACTATTTACTTTTCCAAAAATTTGTTCTTCATCTAATCTAAGATTTTCTTTGGTAACAATAGAAAATCTGTAATCCCCACCTCCACTTTGCCAATGTTTTACACTAACAACATCTTTTTTTTCTATACCTCTTTCATCTAAATGAGAGTCTAAAGCTGAATTATTATTTATATTATCTAATGTACCAGCTCTTCTTTGTAGTATAACATCAACTTCTTGTTGAGAAAGTCTTAATCTTTTTCCGTACTCTTCGCCTTGTTTTTTTATTTTAGATTTCATCTGTTAGAGATTGAATTAGGTCAGCTAATACTTTAATTAGATCCTGTGCCTTCTTCTTTGCATTCTCATGCTCTCTCTCCATTAAATCCTCGTAAAGCTCATCACCGAATTTATGTACTGAATCAGTTACATAAGTAATGTGGCTTATAATAGGCGTGTCTTCAGGTGCTACTCTTGGCATTTGATTTATGTTTATCAAATATAAAAAATTAATTGACTCAGCCTATTAAATTTGGATTTTTTATATAACAATTTAAAAGCATAAGATCTAAATATTCATCCATGCTAATTAAAGTAACATCAGTTAAAGTAGTTAGCTTATTATTTACTCTTACTATTTCTAATGCAAAAGTAATAGGATCGCCTATGCTATGAACAATACAGCCCCCTAAAACGTAGGATGTAAAATTGTTAACAGGCATTAATTCTAAATTTTTTTCTATAAAATTTGCTATTTTTAAACCTGTGTATAAATCAAGTTCTTGTAGATTATCCATAAAAACATCTTCCACGTCATAGCCTTTATCCTCTATATACTTCTGTCTTAATTCCGTGTTCATTTAACTGCTTTAATCTAAATTCTTGTATTACTGATAGCTTACCAGTTGGTCTTTTTATTTCAGAAAACAATACATCTGAGTTTTTAGGTATGGCTATTAAATCAGGTATACCATTTTTATTTGTCATGGTAAGCTTGATTACATAGTACCCCTCTTCTTCCAGTTCTTTAATCCTTTTTGCTTGGATCTGTTGTTCTGTCATGTTACAAATCTAACAAATCTCTTTTAAAATGAGCAAGCGTATAGTCTTTCTTTTTAACCACCGCTTTGTATATATCTTGTTCAATACCACCATTGCTAAAAATCCAATATATGTTATTAAATTTTCTTTCTTTTGTTGTCATCCGATCACGACTTTGCCAGTATGATGTAGCGCTAAAATCAATATTGTAATATACTAAAGCATCAGCTTCTTTTAAACTTATTCCTTCTCTTCCTGATACGATTTGTAATGCAATACATTTGTCTGTAGTTTTAAATTCTTCTAAATCGTTAGTAATCTGTTCTTTATAAATTTCTTTTAATGCTTTAAACTCTTGTGTAAACTTATAAAATACAGCTATCTTTTTGTTATTAAATTTATTATATATAAATTCAGCTTTAGTATAATCAAGAATTGTAGAGTTTCCACTTTCAAACTTTATAGTTCCTGAAGACAACTGATGAACTTTAATCATTAGTTTAGCTGGAGTGTCAGCTAATAAAACTTCAGTTTTTCCTTCTATAACCCTGTCTTTTTTAAGTCTTTTAATAATCTGATTAGTAGAATCTTTTAAATCTACATATAGTATCTTTTCAGTAGTTTCTGTTTTAAAACCAGCCAATTTTTGTGTGTAGTTTATAACGTAAGGATTAATTTTATCTAATATTTTTTGTAACCCATTAGTGTAATCGTTTATAAACATACCATTTATTTTTCTTTGCTTTACATTTACATATAATTTAGAAAATGCGTAAAAGTTTTTACAATTTTTAAAAGGATTGTTAGGTATACCATACACTTGATGATACATTTGACTAAAAGACTCTGGAGTAGGTGTGCCAGATAATAAAATAACATATGGTTTAGAGTATTGTATTAACTCTTTTACTTGTTTGGCTCTTTTACTAGGTTTAGGAAAGGCCCCCATTGAATGAGACTCATCACACACAATCAATCCCCATTTGTTTTTAGGAATTTTATGAATACTCTCGTAATTTATAACTGTAAGGTCATATGTAGGGCTTAAAAGATTATGATCATCAATAATACTTGAAATCGCTTTCTTTTTTGTTATAAACAATACTGTGGATACATTTAATCTATCAGCTATGCCTAAACTCGTTAAAGTTTTACCTGTCCTTACTTCCATAGCTAAATAAACAAAAGAACTGGTGTTAAAAATCTTGACAGACTTATCTATTATACTTTGTTGATAGT
>TARA_R110001606_G_scaffold271513_1_pt1 | contig 22833 bp, 20 predicted proteins | sample TARA_R110001606 | Tara Oceans TARA_R110001606 (sample SAMEA4398315) | marine metagenome | biome: Polar Biome; feature: [SRF] surface water layer (ENVO:00010504); material: water (ENVO:00002006), including particulate matter (ENVO:01000060) such as... | depth 5 m | reverse complement strand
CTTATATATTTAACCACCTTTAAACTTCTTTATTTATACTAAGCAATTTTAAAATTACAAATTAATTCTAAATGTCTTGTTATTAAAAGCCATGTCGTCATAAATAGTTGTTTACAGTCAATTGAATGGACATTATACTTAATGCCTAACTTTGAGGAATAAAGTATGTCAATTCATAATAATGCGCTATCCACCTATCGGCTTTTAAAAGCAACTGCAGAAGTCGCAGAAAAATCATTAGCAGGACGTATTCAGCATTATCGTGCCCACTTAAAATCTGAAGAAAAAGAGCTTCGAACTTACACTCAAAAAGCAGCAGCTGACCTGTTAGGCTGTAACAATCGTACCTTAAAACGCCGCCATGACAATGGTGATTTTGATGAGCTAAACATTAAACGCGGCGCTAACGGCCATTACGCTTACACTTTGGTAAATATATTTGCTATGGCAGATATAATGGATATTCAGCCAGATCACCGCAATGTTGACGATAAATTACAAGTTATTGTTATCAACTCTCTAAAAGGCGGCTGTGGTAAAACAACCAGTATGGTAAATATTGCTGCAGCCCTAGCTACGACTAACATTAAACGTTACCGTATTGGTATTATTGATTTAGATCCGCAAGGGTCATCATCGAGTTTTTTCCCACCCAGCGAACCTGAACCGATCACGGTCGGTGATTTAATGCGAGATTGCATTGATTTAGATCCAGATGAAACTTGGCAGCAACTTGTTACAAATGCTTTTTTGCCTACGCATATCCCAAATATACGCATTTTGCCTTCTGGTATGGATGACTTTTACTTTGAACACGAAACAGCAACATTGCTAAAAGATAGTTCAAGTTATGAAAAAACCCGTCATTACCATAAACTATTAGAAAAAGTTATTGATCCGGTTAAGGATCAATTCGATATCATTTTAATTGATACAGCTCCATCTCTTAACTTCATGTTTTATAATGCTTTAATGGCATCTACGGCAATGCTGATCCCAGTGCATCCTGAGGCCGTTGATTTTGATGCTAATAACAAATATTTAAAACGTTTAGGCGAGATCTATCATACCGTTGCATCTTTAGGTCATGAAGGCTGGGACTTTATGCAATTTTTAGTAACTAATTACGTAAAAGGCAATCATTCACAGCGTGACATCGTTAAAGATGTACGCAGTGCATTTGGTCGTCAGGTAATGAGTTACCCAATTAACCACAGCTCGGCAATTACAGCGAGCTCTTCGTCATTCAATACTATTTTTGATCAAAAAACATCTGACAGCTTAGCAAGTAGAGAATCACTGATCAGAGCTCAAGAAAATATAAAAGATGTTGTTGATGAATTAGAAATGCTGATCCGTTCAAACTGGCAATCAACACAATCTCAATTGAATGAAACTAAGTAAGGTAGTTAACAAAAAATGGCTAAAAAACGTAAAAATGACACCAGCTTAGATCCTTTTGCTACTTCAATTGGTAATAGCAATCTTGATGAATTACTAGAACAAGCAAACGCAGGCGATGTGATCAAAATGCCTGCACCAAGTGATCCTAATCGTCAGATCACACTCGTTTGCAAAGTGATCCCGCATGCTGAAATAGAAAGTACCACCAAGGTGTACGCAAAAAATCGTCGTGTTCAAATATTACTCAATAAAAAGTCTGTCGCTGATATACTCCCTGCAATAGCCGAGGATGGTCGTAACCAACACCCCGCCCTATGTTGGGACAAAGGTGATGAAACGCTGGTATTAGCCGGCTCACGTCGTCGTATGGCATGTATAATCGGCAATGCTGACTACATGGTTCTTAGTTCGAGTGATTTTACAGATTTAGATGCTAAGATTTTAGCGGTATCGTCAGACCAATATATTGCCCCGAGCCTCTGGGAGCTTGGCCAAGCATATCAACAAACAAAAGATGAGTTAGTTGCACAGGGAAAAAAAGGCTCTTACCGTGAAGTAGCCGCCATTGAAGGTGTATCGCATACAGCTATTGCTGATGCAATTAAAGCCTTTGAGAAGCTTCCTGCTGCTGTACTTGCCCTTTATCCAACAGCGAATCATGTTGGCCGTGAAGTAGCTAAAAAACTGATTGCAGCAAAAGAACGTGATGAGCATAGTTTTAATCAGCAAGTAAATCATCTGACACACGATAATAGCTTAGATGAGATTATTGGTGATGATAAGCGTTCAATGGCGATCACTAAATTGCTTACCGCTGAGCCACAGTCAACTCAACGTCGAGAAGCACTACTAGAAAATAATTACATTAGCTTGCAACGTAATTTAAAAAGTGGTGATTTATCAATCAAAATTGATAATAAAGTGATGACTGACAAGCGCTTAGAACAGCTAACTAAGTTATTAAATGCATTTAACTAGTTAATAAAAATCTGATCTGAAGGCTTTTTTTGTTAGTAAAATTCTGATCCCAAACTGTGTTTTGTTAGTAAAATAATGATCTGAAATATCAATAAACCTTACTATTGAGCTCATAGATCATTTTTTTACTAACTGATTAGCTATATTTTTCACTCTTACCGCTATTTTTTTATAACTTAGTAAAAATGTGATCTGTAAACGCGCTTAATTATTAGCAATATGTTTATAACTTGTGGGTTTATTGTTGGTTAGTTGTGTTTAACTATTAAATTCAGCTGTTTTTGTATTGAGATCATTTTTTTACTAACTTATCAGCTCCAACCAGTCTTTTTAATCATTTTAATGCTTTAGCTCGACGCCGATAAATCATATACTGGTAAAATTATTTTTATTTTTTACTGCCCTGAGCAATATGTCTGCTAACTTATCTAAGAATGACCTACTCGCTATTTTTGAAGAGATCAAGCAAGAGCAAGCGACTCAATTTCCTTTATCTGAACGATTTATTAAACAGCTGTTTAAGCCTCATGTGCTCAGTAAAGCAAAAGAGTACGTAGCAAATGGTCAAATTAATTGGTTAGAGCATAATCATGATTTCTCTGTCATTGATGCCTCGGTGTTTGGAAATCAAGGCAGTACTTTTACCCAACACATAGAGATAAAGAAGTTAGCCAATGGTTTTGCAGTTGATCGACACTGTTCATGTAATGCCAAAACTAACTGTCGCCACTTGGCTGCTGTATTGTTAAAGCTGAAGATTGATCATTCTGGTGATTACGGCCAAGACTATATAATGAATGATTGGTTTGAAGAGCTAACAACACTTAAGCAAAACCAGTCAGCACAAGCTAAAAATGTACTTTTATTTGTGCTTGATGTAGAAAACAATCGGGTTATTTTAACACCAAAAATTGCCGCTTTCTCTGCAGAACATCAGTATACCCTCGGTAGAAACCTTACTGATCAGCAGCTTAATAGTTTTGTAACACCATCCGATTTACTCGAAACTGATTTTCGTTTATACAGTTGGATCCGTTCTCAAAATGCACTTGGTAATTTAGAGCTTAGAGGGCAATGGGGATTTAACGCATTACAGCAGTTGATTGCTTCTCAGCGTTTGTTTTTTGGGCGTTCTCGTCAGTCGATTAAAGCTGATAGTGCTGAAGATCTGAGTTTTTCGTGGTCACACAAAAAAGATCTTATTCAATTAAATGTAAGTTTAACGGGTAAACAATCCTGGTTCTTACTTAAAACCACACCACCAACTTACCTTGATACAGAGTCACTACGCATAGGCCGTTTACGTACGCCACTAAGTGGTGACGAAGTTGCTCATATCAAAGCGATCCCAGCCATTCATACAGCTAATTTTGATCGTGTCTATAAGCAATTAGCTGCAAATTTTGGTGACGGTGTGATACCCCATTACCAATCATCTGAACGTAAAAAAATAAAACGGGTAGCAGATACTTGCGCGGTTATTGATGTTAGTAATAGCAATAACCAATTAAAGCTTACGCTTACCTTTAACTATCAAGATGGTAATTATGCTCCAAACTCAGCACCAGCAAATATTCTCAATGCATCGCTTGAAAATACCGTTATCACAGAGCTCACAAATTTAGGCTTTGAATTATGTAAAGGGGCTTTACAAAATGAGTTTGTTTTTAATAAACAATCAGTTATTCATCAGCATTGGTTTAAATACGAGGTTTTGCCTAAACTTCGTCAGCGTGGTTGGAAGGTAACAGATAAAAAACTAGTGATAAAAAAATCAATCACTAATGTCAGCTTGGATGTTAAACGTGGTAAAGGTCATCAAATTGTTAGTAAAATAATGATCTCAAACGCTAAAGCTGCCACCGTATTAGCTAACGATAATTCAGAATTTCAATCACTTAATCGTCAAAGCGAACTTTTTTATTATTATGCAAATGGTAAACAGTTTGGAGTAATAACAAAACCAGCTTTTGATACGCTTACTGATTTTAAAGATCGTTTTGAGTTTATAAAAACACGCGATGAATTACTTATACCTTTATCATTTTTAGTGCATTTAATAAAGATGAGCTGTTTTGCGGTTAACTTAGTCGACGACAGCTTAGAGTCTTATTTAGCTGAGCTAGATGCACCAGCTACTGCTACTACAGTGTTACATGGCTTGAATGCGGGCGTGCGGCTTCGCGAGTATCAACAGCAAGGCGTTCAGTGGCTACAGTTCTTAAAACGCCATCAGTTAGGCGGAATCCTCGCCGACGACATGGGATTAGGCAAAACCTTACAAGTTATTGCATTTTTAGCTCACGCACGGCAACGAGAGCAAGCCGGCCCAACGCTAATTGTCTGCCCAACGAGCTTGGTAAGTAATTGGCAAAATGAAATGGCTAAATTCGCCAGTAGTATTAAAGTGACGACCCTATTTGGTAGCGCGCGGATTGAGCAATTACAACATTTAGCCCAGGCAGATTGCATTCTTACTACTTATCCATTACTCAAGCGAGATATCGCTTACTACTCGCCGTTGTATTTTGAGAATATTATTCTTGATGAAGCGCAGTATATAAAGAATGACAGTGCGCAAGTATCTCGTTTAGTTAAGCGTTTAAATGCTCAATTTAACTTATGTTTAAGTGGTACACCGATTGAAAACAATTTATTTGAATTGAAATCATTGTTAGATTTTGCAATGCCTTCCTTGCTTGGTTCACAGGCTCATTTTAAGCAGCATTTTCAGACTCCGATTGAGCGTGACGCTGATAGTGATCGTGCTAAAGAGCTTAAATCACTGATCTTGCCTTTTATTTTACGTCGAACTAAAGCTGAAGTAGCACAAGAGCTACCACCGAAAACAGAGTTGATCAAAGAGTTTGAATTCGAAGCACAGCAAAAAGATATTTATCAAAGCATTACTGATTCTCTAGAAGAGAAAATGGTCGACCTGTTTGCTTCCCAAGGCGCGCAAAAGAGCAAATTAGCCTTTTTAGAGGCGTTATTAAAGTTACGACAAATATGTTGTCACCCGCGTTTGATTGACGAACACACCTCAGCTAGAAGTGCAAAACTTGACTGGTTGAGTAGCCATTTACCAGTGATGTTAAGCGAAGGTCGTAACATTATTATTTTTAGCCAGTTTACTTCTGCATTAGATATTATTGCGCAGCAGTTAGCATCATTGGAGATCAATTTCAGCCTGCTTACAGGGCAAACGCGCCATCGCGATAAAGTGATCGAAGAATTTACCAGTGGTAAAACGTCGGTATTTTTGATCAGTTTAAAAGCTGGCGGTACAGGGCTTAATCTTACTCAGGCGGACACTGTGATCCATTTCGATCCTTGGTGGAATCCAGCAGTAGAAAAACAAGCGACAGATCGTGCTTATCGAATCGGTCAAACAAATCCTGTTTTTGTTTATAAACTGATAATGGCGAATTCAATTGAGCAAAAAGTATTTAAAATGCAACAACATAAGCAAGCGCTTGTTGATGCATTATTTACTGAAAAATCAATGAGTTTTACAAAGTTTGACGAACAACAAATGCTTTCTTTGATAAAAAGTTAGCATTATTTCAAATTAGCCTGATTTATTTTGAACTAAATTAGCGTGAGGGCGTCTACTTCTTTGCTTGTTGTTGAATTGCAGTTTACACAAGCATCATGTTGATTTCCCCCTATTTGGTTACTAGTTTTAGTAATGATTGAGCCAGCCCATTTTGAGCTGGCTTTTTTTATGTCTGCAATTGGGAGCCGTTGCATTATTTCAATAAATTTAAATTTATTTTTGAACTAAGTTAACTTAGGGGCGTCTACTATTATGCTTGTTGTTAAATTGCAGTTTCCGCAGGCATCATGTTGATTCCCAAGTTTTAGTTACTTATTTTAGTAATATTAGGCCAGCCTACCTTAAGCTGGCTTTTTTTATATTTCACTCTTTTTACTTATCCCTTTAATAAAAGATTGCTGTAATAGTACGTAATGTTTATTTTGCCTTTTTATTTCTAAAATACTGTTATCTGGCCGCAATTGTTTGCGGATAAATCTATGAATTCATTAAATGTTAATTTTTTGTTTCATTTTGATTTGGTTGTGTCTATTATGGAGAATTGATTGTAATATCAATAGTTAGACACATACCTCGTCATTCTTTAAAGGTAGTGATAATGGCTTATTTAATTAATAAACATACAAGCGAATATTGTTTTTTATATGCGCATCATAGTTTTGGGCGGTTTCAATATTCTGTAGATACACTTGTCAACGATCTAAGCGTGTCGAAAATACACACCATTATTGAGTGGTTGAATGGGAAGTGGTATATCCGTGACTTAAGCCTGAATGGTACTTGGTTAAATCATAAGCGTTTGGTGAAGGATGACTCTGAAGAATTAAGTATTGGCGATAAGATTTATTTTGCCGGTAATTCAGAGGTTACTTATGTAGTTAAAGATCTCAGTCCACCTACAGATCAATTAATTAAGTTAGATGACGAGCAAAGTAAAACAGCCGAGACAATTAAGCTTAATCATTACCACCTATTGCCAGAGCAGCAACCTGATAGCGTGGTTGTTTTTGAGCAAAGTAGCGGCCAATGGTTGTTAGAATCATTACACGATGATGAGTTTACGATACGAGAAGTCTTAGAAGATCATAGTATTATTACCTTAGGTGGCAAACAATGGATGTTTCTTTCTAGCCATCTGGAAGTTGCAACCCAGATGAGCTCTGTACCACAATTGTATATAAGTGATTTAGACTTTATTTTTAACCTAAGTTTGGACGAAGAAACATCAGAATTAAAAGTTCAACATCACAATAATAATAAAGATTTTGATTTGCATGTTCGCTGCCATCACTATTTAACCTTAAATTTAGCGCGCTATAGAGCTTTAGATGCTAAAAAAGGAGTATTACCAGCTAACCAAGGTTGGGTAAATACGGAGCAATTAGTGAAAGATTTAGGTGTCGACATGCGCTATTTAAATATACAGATACATCGTGCTCGTAAGCAGTTTTCAGAAGTTCTAGTCAATGTTCATGATGCTGAAAATATAATCGAAAGACAATTGCGAAAAGTGCGGTTTGCTGGTGCATCCTTTATGATTTATAAAGGGTGTGAATTAGAGAGTACCTCGGATGTCGTTAGAGCATGAAACAGTATTAAAATTTAATAAAGTCATCACTAACTATAAATTAATTAAGCTACTTAACCAAGGAGGAATGGGAAGTGTGTATCTTGCAGAAGATACACGTTTAAAGCGCTATGTTGCGATTAAATTATTAAAGCCTACTGAGCACTCAGTAGAACATAGCGATCCCTTGGTTGAAGCACAGCTGCTTGCCCGTTTGAATCACCCAAATATTGTACAAATACACGATGTACTTTTGTATGAGCAGCAAATTTGTATTGTAATGGAGTACTTAAAAGGTAAAACATTACAGCAGTTTCAACATCAGCACGTCACCACACTCTCCGAAAAGCTTAATTTATTAGCACAACTGTGTGCTGGTCTAACCCATGCCCATAGTCAAGATGTAATGCATTGTGATTTAAAGCCTAGCAATATTTTAATTGATAAAAATGAATTGAAAATCACCGATTTTGGTATTGCAACATTACAAAATAAGCCGCTTAGTGAGCAACGTGATGAATCCAGTTTTGGCAGTGCTAGTGCGATGTCCCCTGAGCAGCTTAATAAACAGCCGTTAGATTTTCGCAGTGATTTATTTTCTTTTGGTATGCTGGCCTATATGTTTATTAGTGGCCGTCATCCATTTGGTGAAGGATCTGCGCAAACGATTGCTAATAATATTGCCAACGGTAAAGCGTGTAATGCACATGAGATCATTCCCAAGTTACCTAATGAATTATGTGATTTACTAAATCAATTATTACAACGAAAAAAAGACCGCCGCCCTGTTGATGCTCAAAGTGTAGAGCGTAAGTTACAAGCCGTTATTATAGCTATTAAACAGCAAGAAATTTTGGCGCAAGACACAGTTCCACTAGAGCGACTCGCATTACAAAAAAAACCGCCTAAAAAGACTGTTTTTTTAGGGACTTTGCTTTGCATAGCCGTGGTTGCAACAGGATTAATGTATAAGCTGCAAGTACATAAACCAGCAGAGCACTATGTTGCATTTTTACCTCCGGTGGTAAAATCAGCCGCACTGTTATCCGCAGATACAAATATGCTCAAAGCCACAATTGATGATGCTATTAGGCAAAGTATTATTAATAGTAAGCAGTTAAATCTTATTTCGCAGGATGAGGTTGCGCCTATTGTACAAAGCGGCAAGGCTAAACTTACTTTTGCAGATAAGTTACATAAATTAAAGCAAGCAACGGGAGCACAAGAAGTGGTGACCGCTGAGCTTAATTGTATGCAACCACAATGCTATTTAACGTTAGTTCGGCTCGAGGCGCCAAATTGGACGGTAAAAGCGCGCAAGCAATGGCCGATTATTACTGATAACTATAGTCAAATGTACCATTCAAGCAGTCAGCAATTAACAGCTCTTTTTCCTGATTTTGATAGTAAATATATTGCAATGGCGCAACTTAGTGACGAAGTACAAATTGAGCATATAGAGCTTTATCAAAAAGTGCAGCAAGTAGGTGATTACACTGAGCAATTATTTATGCGTATTAAAGAGGCTATTGAACAAACCCCGCAGTTATATGCCAATTATGAATTACTACGTGAAGTCGCACTGAGTTTGTATCAGCAATCACAGCAAACAGAGTATTTAGATATTGCCAATAAGTTACTTTTTAACTCACCAACTGCGTATCAAAACACCCCTGCATTTGCTAAAAATGCAATGCTGATCGCGGTTGCTAGACAAGATTGGTTAGCGGCTAAACAGTACTTGACGAAAGCTGAGCAAGTTGGAGCTAATACATTAACGCTTTATGAGTTACAGGGTTTATTATATTTACAACAAGATCAGTTGCCTGAAGCACAACAGGCGTTTGAACTTGCATTAAAAATACGTGTCAGCCCAATTATAAAACAGAATTTGGCGCAAGTACTGTGGTGGCAAGGTCAAATTGAAGAGGCAAAGCAGCTGCTTAATGAAGTTATAAACGTAAGTCCTCAAAACTACATGGCAAATCAATTATTGGCCGATATTGCTCTTACCGAAGGTGATTTAGCTATTGCTATAAAACAATATAACCAGTCGATAGCAATTAAACCTGATAGCACGAATTTAAGTAATTTAAGTATTGCTTATTCTTTGCAAGGGGAGTTTGAGCCAGCGTTAATAGTTGCTCAGCATGCGGTTGATATAAACCCGGGGCATGTAGGATTTAGACTCAACTTAGCTGACACTCAAAAGGCACTTAATCTGGTGGAATCATACCCAGCTAATTATTTAAAAGTTGTTGAGCTTACGCAAAATCAACACACCCTTGATAGTTATTTAGAAGTCGCGCAAGCATATAGCCAACTTGGCGAAGCCAAACTTGCCTTACAAGCATTAAATAAGGCAATTAGTATTGCGTCAGATCATAATGAATATGTGTTCACTGCAGCGCTTGTGTATAGTGTGATTGGTGAGTATCAGTCAGCGTTAATGTATATAGAAAAGTCATTAGCGATAGGCTATCACCCGATGTGGTTTAATTTACCCTGGTTTAAATCTTGGTGCCAAAAAGAAGAGTTTATTGCGTTAATGCAGCAATATGACTCCTCTTTTAGTTGTGCTAGTGTTTTAAATTAAAGAGTTGCACCCGGCCTACGAACAATGATTTTAGGATCTTGTGACATGTAAATTTTGCCCGAAGGTACGTGTTTAGCTGTATACCTAAACGAAATAGGTAAATACTCAGTTTCTTTGCCTTCGGTTACTTCAACAACTTTTTCAAGGTTGTCTTTATCGACACCTAAAAATTCGTAGGTTGGTTCTACTTGAGCAATTGTTAAAACTAAAGTGTTGCCATCTGTGATCTCGGTAGAGATATTATATTGGCAATTGCTATCTGCACCACAATATTCAACGCCATTCCCATAAAATTCCCAATCGGCAGCCACTGATGGATCTAGGCTGATAATAAGCTCTACATATTGTTTTTTCTCAATGCTTTTTGCATCGTTATTTTTAGCATTATTAAATAAAACACTTAGTGATTCAGTTGGGTTTGTTTCGCTATTGAAAAACGTTAACCAATTTTCTTGAGTATGAGGTAAAACAGTTAACGTTTTAACGGAAAAGTAGTTATCTGCTTTACATTGCACTTCAATATTTGGGGTATTGATTTCGTTCATTTTTTTCAGTCCTTGTATTGTTGTATAAGTAAAAACCACTTGTTGGTTTTTATAATTATTCTGAGTGTAGAATAAAATAGTTTATATAACGAATTAAGATGAGTATTTTGTAATGTCCTGTAATAATTTTTAGGGTCATAAAAAAGTAAAAAAACCTATCTTGGTATTTTTAGATTGGCTATCATGAACTGTCTTTTGGCTAATTAAAGTTTATTTATGTATATACAGTTACTTACAGACATTGATTGGGTAAGTGTTGGAATTGGTTTTAGTGTTGGCGCGGTGCTTTTTAGTGTTATTAATGCAAGCCGTGGTAAGCGACTAACAGCAGAGCTAAGTGAGCAGCAGCAACAACTAGCTTTATTGCAAACACAGTCCAATGAAAAACAGCAGCAATATACTGCCTTGATAGATGAACACGATTTACTTAAACAAAGCCACCAAGAACAACGCGACGAAACTCAGCACTATAAAACCCGCTTCACTGAGCAAGAAAAGCAAAGCCAGCAATACAACCATTATTGGCGCAAGGCTGAAGCTGATTTAACAACACTACGAAGCGAATACAATGCCCGTGATGTTGAGCTCAATAATATGCGCACTATGCTTGAGCAAAAGCAAAGCCATTTTGAGCAGCAGTTACAACATATTAAAGAAAGCAAAGAGCAGCTTAAAAAAGAGTTTGAAAACCTTGCTAATCAAATACTCGAAGAAAAATCGCAAAAATTTAAAGTCCTTAATCAAGAAAGTATTGAGCAGCTGTTAAAACCTGTCCAAGGTGAGCTAAAAGGCTTCAGGGATAAGTTGGAATCAATTCATGTTGAAGATGTAAAACAACGTGAAGCTCTGAAAATAGAGTTATTACATCTACAAGCGAAAAGCCAAGCAATCACTGAGCAAGCAGACAGGCTCAGTAACGCATTGCAAGGGCAAAAGAAAACCCAAGGTAATTGGGGCGAATTAATGCTTGAAAACGTGTTAGACAGCGCAGGACTGCGCGCTGGTACTGATTATAAACGCGAGGTATCGTTTAATACCGAAGAAGGCCGCCTGCGCCCTGACGTGGTGGTGTATTTGCCTCAAGGTCGGCATTTAGTGATTGACGCTAAAACTTCGCTAAACGCTTACACTCGCTACGTAAATGCAGATAATGAACTGCAGGCTCAACAAGCAATTAAAGAGCATGTTGAGGCTGTAAAAGCGCGTATTAATGAGCTGGCGAGTAAATCATATGATCGCTTACCTGGGCTTAACTCTCCTGAAGTGGTGGTGATGTTTGTGCCGATAGAATCAGCTTTTGTTGAAGCCCTTAAATACCAAAGTGATATTTACCAACAAGCGATAGAAAAGAACATTCTGGTTGCCACCCCCACTACCCTCTTAACCAGCTTAAATATCGTGAAACAGTTATGGCGCTTTGAGGAGCAAACTAAATACTCCAAAGAATTGGCAAACCGCGCCGAACGTTTTTATAACAAGCTCAACGGCTTTTTAACCAGTATGGAAGGCGTTGGTAAGCAACTAGATAAAGCCAAAGAAAGTTATGACAAAGCGTTTTCGCAGTTATATCGCGGAAAAGGCAATTTAATTAAACAAGCATCTGAATTTAAAGAGTTAGGGGTGTCGGTGCAAAAAGAGTTACCTCAGGAAAGTGTTGAGAGAGCTCACCTTGAATTGGATCAATAGAGAAAATGAAACAGCTGTTAAACAAAGGAATTGCAACGCTAAAATCGGTATCAGATAAGTTTACTGATGAGCTTAATAAAGGCTATGTTTTAGCCAAAGAAAAGGTCAATGGATTACCTATTTTCATATCGTTAGAACATTGTGGAAAAGTAAGTCCGATATCATTTGACGAAAAGCACTATTTTGTAATTCCTTTTGAATTATCAGAGTATAAATTTGCTTTACACACTATGCGTTGTTTACCTAACGGTGTACCAGAAGTGAATAATCTACCCAAGCGGCGCATTTTTCATTTTCCTAATGAGCATGCTGAAGCTGGGCTTAGGCTGTACATGTTAAATAGTACTAATGAAATAATGCTACAGCAAGCTGCAGAGCGCACTAACACCTTGCAATCACTTGCCAATGACATCGACGCGTTAGATCGAAAGCTTACTTATGGCATGTTATTAGTAGGCGGCCTTGCTGCCATTGCAAACCCTGCTATTGGTGCGGCGATTGCTGCAAAAGCGGTCTTACCTAGTTTTACTGGGCTATTTAATAAATATGGTATACGCGCATCTGGCGATAAGTTATCACAGTATCAGCTCGAAAAAGCAGTAAAAGAAGCACAAAATAGTATAATACAAGAGTTTGAAGCCTCGAATACAGTGCAAGTTATTAACCCTATTTTACAAGAACTAGCACTTACATTAAGAACAACCGAAGCGGAACATGATCCCTTAACTAGTTTTAACTTAGCTGATGGATCTATTCCTGAATTAGCTAATGATACTTGGCGAGAGCTGACTGAAGCAGCTATTTGTCATGTTTATAAAGAAGTTTATGATGACTCGTCGCTACATAAACAAGCGCACTTAGATGCTAAAGATTTAAGGTGGTTAAAATTACTGTTTGACGTGAATGAAGCAAAGTAGATAAGGCAAGCAAGCGATGAACATTGGTATTTATATTTACGATGATGCCGAAGTGCTGGATTTTTCAGGCCCATTCGAGGTGTTTAGTACCGCTAAACGACTCGCTAATAACGATTGGCAGGTGTGTCTTATTGCTGAAAACAATACACCTGTTATGGCGCGCGGTGGTTTTAGTGTAAACCCCCATTACAGTTTTGTTGATCACCCCGCTATTGATTTGCTCATTGTTGTTGGTGGTGTACACACTGTTGAACTTGAAAAACCTGCCGTAATAAACTGGATACGAGAAACCGCTGGTGCTACTGCTAAAGTTGCCTCAGTGTGTACAGGCGCTTTTTTACTGGCCAAAGCGGGTTTACTCGATGGCTTAACGGTTACCACGCATTGGGAAGATCTTGCGGATCTCGCTAATATGTTCCCTCGGTTAAATGTGATCAGTAATAAGCGCTGGGTATCACAAGATAAATTCACCACTTCAGCGGGTATTTCTGCAGGAATTGATATGAGCTTGCAATTAGTTGCTGAGCTGGGGAGCCCTGAGCTTGCAGAGCTTACGGCAAAACAAATGCAGTACCAGTGGCACAAAAAAATTTAACTGTTCGGTAACTGTTCACTGATAAAGTTATGCATATAATCTCTAAGACAAACCGCTTTTTTACTAAGTAAACGACCACTTGGCCAAATGGCATAAATTTCTCGCGGCAGGCTTTGCCATAGTGGCAATACTCTAACTAACTCTTTTGTTTGTAGCTCATTTATAATTTCAAAGCGCGGTAACAAACCGATACCTTGATGATCCGCAACTTGATATTTTACAAAGCCAGTATCGTTATAAATGCTTTTAAAGCGGCACATGTGTGTGTAAGTAGCACATGATTGCGTGTTCGTTAATAGCCATTTATTTCTAAGTGTTGTACCAATTAAACGGTGATGTTTTAAATCGTTCGGTTCAACAAGTTTTGCTGCATTTGTTAGGTACTCAGGTGATGCGACTAAGATAGAGTCGGCTTCTGCGAGCTTTTTTTGCTGTAATAACGAATCAGCTTGAGGGCCGATCCTGAGCGCTAAATCAGCTTGGTTTTTAATAATATCGTCAAGTTGATTACTTAAAATCAGCTCCAACTGAATATCAGGGTATTTCTTGCAAAACGACAACCACATCGGCTTTAAAAAACCATGACAGATATTCAGTGGCGCGAGCACTTTTAGCTTACCACTAAGTTGTTCTTTTTGTTGATTGAGTTGATAACGAGTTTGTTCAAATTGCTCAACTAAGTTGGCATAACTTTGATAGTACACCTGTCCTTGTTGTGTGAGTGTGCATTGGCGTGCAGAGCGATGCAGCAGTTTTTGCCCAAGGCGAGATTCAAGGCGCTGTAAACGCCGCGTAACTGTTGCCGCAGGCAGCGATAAATACTCCCCCGCTTGAGACAATCCTCCTTGTTGTACTATGTGCACAAACAGCACTATATCATCTAGCATGATTCCACTTTTGCAATTTAAGTTTGATTAAAGCTTTATATTTAACATTTTAGTAAGTCTATATCATTGCTCTTAGGTTTTCTTGTTAAAGAGTATTTTTATGGAACACAGTATTAATTGGGTAGCTGTTATTGTTATCGGTGTAGGCGCAACAGCAGTGCTTGATAGTTGGTCGCTATTACTTGCGAAAGTGTTTGGCGTGCCATCTTTAAACTTTTGTATGGTCGGTCGCTGGATAAGCTTGATGCGAAGTGGTCAATTTAAACATACAGCAATAAACAAAGCGCCATCGCAAAAAGGCGAATGCGCAATCGGTTGGTTTATCCATTATGTAATAGGCGTTATTTTTAGTTTTACTTTTTTATTGGTTATGTCAAATGACTGGCTAGTATCCCCCCGCCTAATACCCGCCCTTATATTTGGTTTAGCCACAGTATGTATGCCTTTTTTATTATGCAACCTGCGCTTGGGCTGGGTATTGCTGCGAGTAAAACGCCAAGACCAGCGTCGGCCAGAGTTAAAAGCTGTGTATCACATTGTGTATTTGGTGCAGGAATTTATATCAGCTCGCTTGTTTTATTGCTATTTTGAGGAGCTACTATGTCTGCTGATTATTGGTTAAATCGTTGGAAAAACAATGATATTGGTTTTCATGAAAGCCGAGTAAATCCATACTTAGATCGTTATTTTACTAACTTGAAAATTCCTCAAAATGGCCGAGTTTTCGTGCCTTTATGTGGTAAAACAAACGACATTGCATGGCTACTCGAGCAGAATATACAGGTTGTGGGCGTTGAGCTCTGTGAAAGCGCCATTAAACAACTATTTGGCTCTTTAAATGTTACACCTACAGTAACGGTGCACGACAAGTTTAAACTGTATAGTGCGGATAATTTGGCTATTTGGGTGGGAGATATTTTTGCACTAACCGCCAACTTACTTGGATCTGTTGATGTTACATATGATCGCGGATCATTAGTAGCCCTGCCTTTTACACTACGTAAAAAATATAGCAGGCATGTAGTGATGATCACACAAAAAGCACCACAGCTACTTATTTGTTGTGTATATGATCAGTCTAAACGCGATGGCACACCATATAGTATTAGCGCTCAAGAGGTATTTGATCACTATCACCATGCTTATTCGCTACAACTAATTAGATGTGAAGCTATTGCGAATGGAGTTAAAGGCGTTGTACCGGCAAATATAGTTGTTTGGCAGTTAAACAAAAAAGATTAAACTTTATGTTGTATATTGCATGTAATGTTTGGGGTCAATGGATGAATGCTTGCGATGAACGTTCTGATCTTATATGCAAACTTTGCTAAAGTATCTGTAGTTAACCTTGCTCAGTTTTACGAGCGAATCATTTTGTCACTTCCTCAACCATTTGAACAAATACAATAACTAATAACAGCACTTTTAGGATCATATAATGAATATAATCAAAACCTCAGGGCTTGTCCTGTCGGTATTGGCTGGGCTGTCGCTATCAGGCTGTTCGGTAACACACAACGTCACGGCTACAACAACGATGAATCAAATTAGCAATCCACTGTCGCTTGAACAAATCTATAAAGATAAATATTTCAAAGCGCAGCGTAGCACTTACTTTAAATGGCTTGATGATGGCACCGGCTACACCGTGCTTGAAGAACGTGGAAGCGAAAAAGATAAAAAAGACGACGCTGAAAATGCCAAAGCAGATGACGAAAAAGAGCACGGTGTAAAAGGCAACGACATTGTATTTTACAACGCCGATGGTACTGGCCGCAAAGTTCTAGTTGAGTTTGAAAAACTACTGCCAGAGGGCGCAGATGAGCCATTTGCAATCGAAAGCTACCAGTGGTCAAAAGACGGCAAATGGTTGATGGTATTTACCAATAGCGAGCAAGTGTGGCGCTCTCGCAGCCGTGGTGATTTTTGGCTCTTAAACCTTGAAACCAATAAATTACAGCAACTCGGCGGTGAGCAACCAGAACCTAAAAAACTGATGTTTGCTAAATTCTCACCAGACAGCTCAAAAGTAGCTTACGTGCGTGATAACAACATTTATATGCAAGCGGTTGGCAGCAACAAAGTAACAGCGCTTACAACCGATGGCAGCGCTAAAATCGTTAATGGTAACTTTGATTGGGTTTACGAAGAAGAATTCAGCATTGCTGATGGCTTTCGTTGGAGCCCAGATAACAAATCAATCGCCTATTGGCAGCTTGATACCAACGGCGTTAAGTTTTTCACCATGATCAACAACACCGACGAGCTTTACCCTACTTTAAAAGAGTTTCCTTACCCAAAAGCCGGTGAAACTAACTCGGCAGTACGCGTGGGGGTTGTTAGCCTTGCTGATAAGAAAACCCGCTGGGCCAAACTTGAAGGCGATAATCGCGACCGCTATATTCCTCGTATTAGCTGGGCAGGCACCGGTAAGGAATTAATGATCCAAGACTTAAACCGCCCGCAAAACCACAACAAGGTTTGGCTGTTCGATTGGCAAAAACAGCAATTGACCAAAATTTTAGAAGATAAAGACGATGCTTTTATCGAGTGGTTTTACAAAGCCAACTGGTCAAAAGATGGTAAGTTCTTTATTTGGCACAGCGAGCGCGACGGCTGGCGTCACCTTTATCGTGTATCTCGCGATGGTAAAACCATTATCGATTTAACCCCAGGTGATTACGATATTGTTGATATGCTGGCGCTAAACGAAGATAAGAACGTGATGTATTTTACCGCTTCGCCAGACGATGCAGGTCAACGTTATTTATTTAGTACGTCTTTGGATGGTAGTAGTAAACCTGTACGCGTAACGCCTGCTGAATTTCAAGGTTCAAACAGCTATTACATGTCTAAAGATACCTCATGGGCAATGCACACTTACTCACAATTTGGCACGCCGCCAACTAAAGAGATCATTAAAGTAAGCGATCACAGTAATGTTAAAACCTTAGTTGAAAATAAAGAGCTGAAAGAAAAACTGGCTGAGCAAAGCTTACCAAGCCATGAGTTCTTTAAAGTGAATGCGAGCGATGGCACTGAGCTTGACGGCTACATTATGTTCCCTGAAAACATGGATAACAGTAAAAAATACCCAATCGTTTTTTACGTGTATGGCGAACCGTGGGGCTCAACAGTGCAAGACCGCTTTGAAGGCGACAGCTACTTGTATAAATCACTATTAACGCAAAAAGGCTTTATTGTGGCATCGGTTGATAACCGTGGCACGCGAGCACCAAAAGGCCGTGATTGGCGTAAATCGATTTATAAAAAAATCGGCTCAGTCACTGTACAAGACCAAGTTGATGCGCTTGATGCCATGGCAAAACGCTGGGATGTAATAGACACCGACCGTGTTGGTGTATGGGGTCACTCAGGCGGTGGCAGCTCAACCCTTAATTTATTGTTCCGCCATGGCGATAAGTTTAAAGTAGGTATTGCCTCAGCACCGGTGCCAGATATTCGCTTGTACGACACTATTTACCAAGAGCGTTATGCGGGTAACCCAAAGACCGATCCTGAAAGTTACGACAACACCTCGCCAATTACCTTTGCCAAAAACCTAACCGGTAAGCTATTGCTTATTCACGGCACAGGGGATGATAACGTTCATTACCAGGGCTCAGAGCGTTTAATTAACGAGCTTGTTAAGTACAACAAACAGTTTGAGTTTTTCTCATATCCAAATCGCTCACATAGCTTACGAGAAGGCAAAGGTACCACCTTGCACTATCACACTATGATGGCCGATTTTTTTGAAAAGAACTTATTGAATAAGTAATCGCTTTAAAAAAGTTAGATGCTAAAAAGCCACACACTAACAGTTAGTGTGTGGCTTTTTTAATCAAAATGGTGTGAGGTTTATAAAATAAAGTTAAAGGTCAAAGGTTTGAGTCGTTTTAGTGTTAAACGTACTTTACGCAAATAAAAAAGTAGCATCCGTGCCACTACAAGTGCGATATTAAGAAAAATTAAGAGCTTGGTTGCGAAAGTTGATACTTACTAACGAGAATTTGCTGCAAACGTTTTAGTGCCCGCTTTATAGCTTGTAGCATGTTCCTTCCTTTGGTATTTACATTTATGCTTGGCAAACCAGGTAGAAGAATATTGATTTTGCATTGCTGCAAAGTACCCAGCCGCTCGTTTAATAGATCATTAATTTGAATATCTACTTTACGAATATTTAAAGCATGTTTTGCCAACTGGCTTTTCACTAATTTCAAAATTGACATTTTTTCACTTGAGTTAATTGTTTTGTTTTTAACCGTAAGTTTTAGCTTCATGCAATTACACCTTTAGTAGCACCTGTGTTGCAGGCATGGATGTAATCTACTAACTTAGTAACAAAGGATAAAGCTGATTATTTCTGATTTAAAGACAGGTTTTTTCGAATGATAACCAACATAAACTACAATCACTTATACTATTTTTGGCAAGTGAGTAAGCACGGCAGTATTGCTGCTGCCAGTAAAGTACTCAACTTAACGCCGCAAACGGTCAGCTCTCAAATTACCAACTTAGAGCAACGATTAGGTAAGCCACTGTTTATTCGCCAAGGCAGAGGACTAAGACTAACTGAGTTTGGCCATGTCACTCAGCAATACACAGATGATATGTTTGCTATTGCCCATGAATGGCTAGAAACTACCCAAGGTGATATTGCGCAATTGTCACGAACACTAAAAGTAGGCATTTCGGATGTATTACCAAAATCATTAGTTTCTAAGTGGCTAGCCCCTTTAATTGATAACGAGCGTATTACAAACTTACATTGCATTGACGGTCAGCAAGATGAGCTGCTCGCGCAAATGACGGTTCATAAGCTCGACTTAGTTTTAGCTGATAAACCGCTTGATACCACATTACCATTTAAGGCTTTTTGTCATGAAATAGGAAAAAGCCAAATAGCTCTCTTTGGCAATGCAACATGGCACTCGCAATTATATAAACAGTTTCCACAATCTCTTAATAATAAGCCTTTAATTCTCCCTGCAAAAGGAAGCCCAGTCACACGTGCTATTCATTATTGGCTGCAAGAACAGGGTATTGAAGTATCAATAGCAGGCCATGTTGATGACAGCGCATTAATGAAAGCATTGGGTGAGCAAGGATTTGGGGTTTTCCCTGCGCCTATTTTGGTCAGAGCCGAAGTTGAGCGCCATTATGACGTTAGCTATATTGGTACAATTAATAATGTTTATCAGCATTATTATGCCTTTACTCCCGACAGGCTAATTAAAGACAGTATTTACGATGAATTTATTAAGCATGCCCAAATGACGTAAATTTTAGCTAATAGCTTTACACGCGTTAAAACACTAAAAAGCCAGACTTTAATTGCTCTGAAGTGTGGCTTTTTTAATCAAGTCGTAATGGGGGTTTACAAAGGTTGGGTAGAGTGCAACGAAACCCAAAAAAATTTGTAGGGATTGGCTGAGGGAATAAATGACCCATGGCATTTTAGTTATTGTTTCTATATTTTAGAGATACTGTAAGGCTTTAATTTTTTTAGCTCTCTAGATTTGTTAACTAAACTTTCGATAAAAGGTAAATAGTTCTCTTCTGATGCCAGTACTTTTAATAATTTTTGAGCTATACCTTTTACTTCTTTAGTCCACTCCCTGTCCTCAATATCGTCAGTAACTTGTTGGAAAAACTGTATAGCTTGGTCTATGTCACCACTTATTAAACATACCATACCTCTATTATATTTTGACCATATAGAGCTATTCTCATTGAGTTTGTTAATTACATGCTCTTTTAAAGATTTTTTATCGGAAAATAAATTTCTAATGTGTAAAATTATAGGCTTTGCTTCATCTACTAATACTTGAACTTGATGTTTAAATTGTTCTTCTGATTCAAACTCAACAAACTTTATTTCTCTAAAAAAGCGTACATCAAATGAGTAATATTCTTTTGGATACCATTGAAAGCATACCGCAATATTGAGAGAGGTGCCTTTTTTCCACCTTGAGGGCTGGAATTCTATTACAGTTGTCCAAAGGCCATTATCATCAAGCCAGACTCTTGATTGTCCTTTTCTTTTAACTCCTATTGGTTTAAATGCTTCTCTTACAATTGTATTAATAATCTTTTGATGCGGTGAAATGGGCATGCTTTTCCCTCATATTGTTATCCTTTATGGTCAGTACAGCTTTCGTAATTTGTATTATTTCAATAGCACTTTGCGATAAGGACATGCTTAATAGTATAATTTAGCAATACGTGTTCAAATTATAGGTTAAACAAGTTTTGTCGTTTGTTGCCATTAAACATAGTTTAACTCAACTTCCCAACCATTTCTTTAACCACTAAAAGCTGCACTTCTCTTAACATTCTTAACTCCGCTACGCGCACATCTGCAGGTGGCATATTTTCAACTTCTTGGTATAAGTTACTCAATTCACTCTCTATATTTTCTAAAAAATAACTTAGCTGCTTTACTGCTGTAGAGTTTGGAATACCTAGCTCTTTTGCAAAAGCGATAACATCAACTTTGTTGACATCACAGAAACGTTTTTTATCATTTATGGGAACAGGTAACGCTTCTTCTAGAGGCTTTGCACCTTCTGGAACATAAATAATGGTGCTTAATAAATCATAAAACGGTGTTATTTGCGCAGACCCGTTTTCGTAATAAAAACTGATATTTTTTAAATGCGCATCCCCGTTACCGACTAATAAATTATAAATAATCCATTGATATAATTTAATGGCCGTTGCAGCTTTAGGACGTACGTTATTGAGTATTTTCTGGTATGTTTCAACCGTTGATGCAGAATATTTGGAGTGCATGCTATAACTTAATAACTGGCAACTATCTATAATATGCTTACGCTCTTGATCAGGGTAACTTCCTGTACGGTCAAAGCGTTCAACTAAATAGGCTGGCTCGGCGTATAAATGAGTTCTACATTCGGTACATCTAACCCTAATCGTCCCGCTAGTTTCATCATAAACCACTCATTGCATGTCGTTTGCCAATATTGGTCTGGCTCAGAATGATCGGGTTTGAGTATATGTGTTGAAGGTGTGCCTTCGTTTCCTTCAAATAACTCATCACCGAGCTTAATAACCAGCATTTTATGTTGCGGCCCAGCAAGTGACATACGGCTACTTTGGCGGCTATTTAACAGTGCTCTGGGCAAGTTTTTGATACGACTAGATAACTCTGAAAAAGCTAATGGTATAGCGCTTGGGGCTGGAAAATCAATATGCTCTGGTAATAGGGTTAAAGCACCAGCAGATTCAATACCGGATGCAGTTAGTAGAGCAAATGAATCCTCATGATCAACTCTCACTTCTTTAGCTAACAATTCACGAGCATTTTCTTCTGGCAGTAAATTATCAAAAAACTGTTGCACAGGACGAGTAGTACCAGAATCAAGAATCACATGCTCTTGCAGTGGAATACTGGGAGTTATTGCAAATTTATTCGCCGAGTTAAGCCAAGCTTGATCATATTTAAAAGACCAAAAGCCGTTACTATCTTGTAATTGGCCCATGAGCTGTTTGCCAGCATAAACATCGAGTGATCTATTATTCATGGCCAGCCACCATGTTCTGGATTTGAGTTATTAATTTATTTTTAGCTTTTTCATCGTGTTGAGGTACAACTACGTCTATTTTTACCTCTAAACCTAAAGCTTCCATTAAATCGAACGCGCGGCCAATCGATAGCGAACCTGTGCCATTTTCAAAGTCACTCACTGTATTAATGCTAATACCGGAGAACTCCCCTGCTGTTTTTTGATCAAATTTTTGGCTTTTTCTCACTATACTTGCCAATTTACCTAATTGTTTTGCTGACTTTATCGTGACTTCCATTACCTATCCAAAATTCACAGTATCCTATGAATAATAGTTAAAAACTTATAGAAAAGCTAATAATTCACAATATTTTGTGAATTAAAACAGGAGGTAATTAAATAAAGAGTAAATTCACAGTATTCTGTGAATTATTCCAGAACTAACCATGGAATAGCATGAATTCACAATAAACTGTGAATTTATGGTGTTTCATAAATTTAACGGTATCAATCCAACAGTCCTTCTACCCATTCTAAAACTAGGCGTGTATCTCGGGTTTGAAAGCG
>TARA_R110001606_G_scaffold79601_5_pt1 | contig 23036 bp, 23 predicted proteins | sample TARA_R110001606 | Tara Oceans TARA_R110001606 (sample SAMEA4398315) | marine metagenome | biome: Polar Biome; feature: [SRF] surface water layer (ENVO:00010504); material: water (ENVO:00002006), including particulate matter (ENVO:01000060) such as... | depth 5 m | reverse complement strand
CTTACCCTAAATAACGACATTGACGATCCGGTTCGGGACAACGATGACTTTGCGAATGGCATTTTCGCCGATCGCATTCTGGACTGATTTCTGCGCGAGCGCAATTTCTTCCACTTTCGCCGCCTCCTCATCAAGTGCAACCTCAATGGTGGCGCGCAGCTTGCCCTTTACCTGAACGGCCATGGTGACCCTGTCTTCCACAGTCAGTGCCGGGTCCGCTTTCGGCCAGGGCGTGTCCACCAGCATGGTGTCATGACCCAGAATCTGCCAAAGCTCTTCCGCTAGGTGGGGCATCATCGGCGCGATCAGCTTGACGATCGTCTCCATGCTTTCGCGCAGCGCCCATTTCACATCGGCACTGTCTTCAAACTTGACCTCCCCGAGCGCTTTCATGAATTCATAGATACGGGCGATGGCGTTATTGAAATGCAGATCCTCGATATTCTGGGTGACCTGGGCGACCGTTTTATGGGCGATCTTTCGAAGGCCCAAGGCGGCATCGGAAAATTCAGCCGGCTCCGGTGCGTCCGTCGCCGCAGCCATGTCGAGATTCTCCGAAATATAACGATGCAGGCGCTGGACAAAGCGCCAGGCGCCCGTCGCGCCCGCGTCGGTCCATTCCATGTCGCGATCGGGCGGGCTGTCGGAGAGCACATACCAGCGGGCGGCGTCGGCGCCGAATTTCTCGATAATCGCGCCGGGATCAACGACGTTCTTTTTCGATTTCGACATCTTCTCAACGCCACCGATGGTGACAGGCTTGCCGGTGGCGAGCTCGATCAGGTCTCCGGCGTCGTTATGGTCCACCTCGTCCGGCAGTAACCATTCGCCGCTTGTGGATTTATAGGTCTCGTGGGTGACCATGCCCTGCGTGAACAGCCCGGCAAAGGGTTCCTTCACATCGGACCAGCCGGTTTCCATCATGCCGCGGGAATAAAAGCGCGAATACAGCAGATGCAGGATCGCATGCTCGATCCCGCCGATATACTGATCGACGGGCAGCCAATAATCGACTTTTTCCCGGTCTACCGGTACGTCGGCGCGCGGGGAACAGAAGCGCGCGAAATACCAGGAACTATCGACGAAAGTATCCATGGTGTCGGTTTCGCGTGTCGCCTCCCCGCCGCATTTCGGGCATGTGACATGTTTCCATGTCGGATGATGATCGAGCGGATTGCCCGGTTTGTCGAAAGTGACGTCCTCGGGCAGGGTGACGGGAAGGTTTTCCTCCGCCTCTGCGACCGTGCCGCATTTGTCGCAATGAATCATCGGGATCGGGCAGCCCCAGTAGCGCTGACGCGAAAGGCCCCAGTCCCGCAAGCGGTAATTGATCTTTTCCGTGCCCTTGCCGATGGCTTCAAGCCGCCGGATTACCTCGGCTTTCGCGGCCTCGACCTCCATGCCGTTCAGGAAATCCGAATTGATGATCTTGCCGGGGCCGGTATAGGCCTCGGTGCCGATTTCGGGGTCTTTCCCCTCAGGCGCAACGACAGGGGTGACTTCCAAGCCATATTTCCGAGCGAAATCAAGGTCGCGCTGGTCATGAGCCGGACAGCCGAAGATCGCGCCGGTGCCATAATCCATCAGGACGAAGTTGGCGACATAGATCGGCAGGGTTTTTCCCTCAATAAAGGGATGTGCAACTTTCAGGCCCGTATCCACGCCCTTTTTCTCCGCTTTTTCAATGGCTTCCTCGCTCGTGCCCATCTGGTGACACTCGGCGACGAAGGCCGCGACTTTTGCATCATCCTTCGCGAGACGCTGGGTCAGCGGATGATCGGCGGACACCGCCATGAAACTCGCTCCGAAAAGCGTGTCGGGGCGCGTGGTATAGATATTGAGGGGCTCGTTCTCGCCGATAATGTCGAAGGCGACATGCGCACCCTGGCTACGGCCGATCCAGTTCTGCTGCATCAGGCGGACGCGATCGGGCCAGCGATCGAGGGTGTCAAGCGCGTCCAGCAGTTCCTCGCTATAGTCGGAAATGCGGAACATCCATTGATCAAGCTTGCGTTTCTCGACCACGGCGCCAGAGCGCCAGCCCTTGCCGTCGATCACCTGCTCATTGGCCAGCACGGTCATGTCGATAGGGTCCCAGTTGACCCAGCTTTCCTTGCGGTAGACGAGGCCTTTTTTAAAGAAATCGAGGAAGAGCTTCTGCTGATGCCCGTAATAGCCGGGATGACAGGTGGCGATTTCCTTGCTCCAGTCGAGGGAAAGGCCCATGCCCTTCAGCTCATCGCGCATATGGGCGATATTGGCATAGGTCCATTCCGCGGGATGCACGCCCTTGTCACGGGCGGCATTTTCCGCAGGCAGCCCGAACGCGTCCCAGCCCATCGGATGCAGCACATTGAAGCCTTGCGCCTTTTTATAACGGGCGACCACATCGCCCATGGTGTAGTTGCGCACATGGCCGATATGGATACGGCCGGACGGGTAGGGGAACATCTCCAGCACATAATATTTCGGTTTGGCCGGATCGGCCTCCACTTCGAAACTCTTATGTTCGGCCCAGCCGGCCTGCCATTTGGCTTCTACTTCTTTTGCATTATAGCGGGACATAGCCTGTTTCCCGTTCCATCCTGGTCATCATGTCATAAAAGAGGGGCGATCCGTGTTCGCCCGTGGGTCGTTAAAAGCGGCGTGTCCCTTAAAATTCAGTACAAGACCGGACCTTATAAGGTTATTCGCCTTCGCGCGCTACCCTGAGGCCACGGGCTCTCGATAGAATGGCATTTTCAAGGTCTGCCGTTACCTTCGGTGCGAGCGGGACGGCAATCCACTGGTTCGCTGTATCCAGGTTCTGTTTGAACGCCGTCACCCTGATCCCGTCCGCGCGCAGGCGCCGGTCAAGGATGTAGACGGTCACCTTGAAGCGCTCATTCGGGGAATCGGGGGAGGAATACCAGTCCGTTATGATCACGCCGCCAAACGGATCCGCCGATGAAAGCGGCATAAAGGAGAGGGTATCGAGAGACGCGCGCCAGAGATAGGCGTTGACGCCGAGACCCCCGCCGCCGCCGCCAAGGCCATCCTGAAGGTCCTTCTCATCACCGCCAAAAAGACCGCCCTTGCCGAAGATCGTGTCATCCGGCGCATTTCCCGTCTGATAGACCTGACCGCGACTTGAGGTCGGAAAGGTCGAATTCGAACTCATATCAGATTCACACCCCGCCAGCAAAAGCGCCAGGCAGCATCCGCCCGCCAGTGCAAATTTTCCTCGTCGTGTCATATCTGTCAAAACCCTCATGTTTCTTGGCTACTAGACGCTTGAAATTGGGCAAAATCAAGAACGGTGAGTTTATGCCAGCTTTCTTGCCCCGACAACAGCAGAAATTAAGGGAGTTGCCTTCTTTTCGGGATTCGGGCCCGCGCCCCGCAAATCCGCAGTGCGGCAGAAATGTGACTTTTTAAGCACAGTCCGGTAATTTTGGTAAAAACGCCATCGTCTTGCGCTTGACCGGGAGGCCATTAACCTTCTTTACTCCGTCTTGACTAACGGGCCAACCGGCCTTGCGTCTGTATTTTAATCTAGTTCTCTAGCTTGTGATGAGCAGAGGGGAGACAAAATGAAAAAAGCAATCTTGGGTACAACAGCGCTTGTCGCAGTTGGTGCATTGGCTGCATCACCTGCTTTGGCCGCTGAAAAAATCAAACTTAATGTTGGCGGCTATATGCAATCCACATACTTCTATCAGGATTCAGATGAGCCGGCTGGCACGCCGAGCCGTACTTCTGACCGTGTAACGCAGGAAGGTGAAATCCACTTCAAGGGTTCCACTACTCTGGACAACGGTATCCAGTTCGGTGTTGAGGTTCAGCTCGAAGCCTATACAAATGCCGACCAGCTTGACGAAACCTTCATCTTTATTGAAGGTTCCTTCGGTCGCGTTCTGATCGGTTCAGAAGACAGTGCTGCATACCTGATGCATTACGCCAGTCCGTCACCGGTTCCGATGTATGGCGCGGATTCGCCCAACATTTGGCCGACGGGTCAGGTGAACACCACCCGTCCGAACCTGTTCGGATTCCGGGACGTGGACAAGATTACCTATTTCACACCGCGTTTCGCCGGCTTCCAGTTGGGTGGTTCTTATGTTCCCGATGGAACCTCTGAAACGGGTTCCCTTGGAAATGGCCAGTATTCGGCCCCGAACCCCAAAGCCGGTCTTGATCGCAGTTGGTCAGCTGCGGCCAACTATGTCAACAAATTTGGTGCTGTTGACGTAGCGTTCTCCGCAGGTTATCAGGAGGGGAAAGTTTTTGGTGCTGCTGAAGATATGAGCGAATACTCTTTTGGTACTTCTATTGGCGTTGCAGGCTTCACAATCGGTGGTGGTTATAAACAGGTAAAGGACATAGCCGGTATTTCTGATAATGACAGCAAGGTATGGTCCGCAGGTCTGAAATACGGCATGGGTCCATGGGCAGTTGGTGTTCAGTACGCCAAGACGACTTTCGATCAGCTTCAGACTGTTGGTACGGGCACTCTTGATGATCAGGATACCTGGATCATCGGTGGTCAGTACACACTCGGCCCCGGAATCACGGCCTTCGGTGGTGTGCAGATGGACGACAACAACCTGACTGCAAGCTCGTCAACTCGTATGGCTGGCGAGACGAATACGTTCTTCGTTGGTACAGCTCTCTCCTTCTAATCTGAAGGTTTGTAAGACTGAGGAGGGCAGGTTTCCTGCCCTCCTTTTTTATTGCCCATCCATAGTCAGCTGATTATTTTGTCCACAGAAATTTTAATTCAGAAAAGCGATAACACTATGGGCGGGATTATCTGGCTGGCGTCATATCCGAAATCGGGAAACACCTGGGTGCGGACGTTTCTGCATAACCTGCTGCTCAATGCCAACCGGCCGGCGGACCTCAATGAGCTGACCAAATTCACCATCGGCGATGGTAACAAGGCCTGGTACGAACAGGTGACCGGAAAGCCGTTCGACAGCTTTTCCGATGAGGAGGTCGCCGCGCTGGTCCCCCGGGTTCATCAGGCCTATGCCCGCACACGCCCGGATTCGGTTTTTGTTAAAACCCATAACTGGCTCGGTACGGCGCATGGCGTGCCCCTGATCACGCCGGATTTCACGGCGGGCGCCGTTTACATCGTGCGAAATCCGCTGGATGTAGTGATTTCCCTCTCCGATCATTATGGCATGCCGATTGACCAGGGCGTGGAGATGATGACGGATGTCGAGGCCTATAGCGCCGAGACGGACCGCAAGCTTCCGGATTATCTCAGTTCCTGGTCCAACCATGTGACCTCCTGGCAGGCAATGGAGAAATCGCGGCGGCATATCATGCGCTATGAGGATATGCTCTACAAACCGGAACAGACCTTTGGGGCGCTTGCGAAATTCCTCGGCCTGAAACCCCCGAAGGAACGGCTTCGCCGGGCGATCAAGTTTTCCTCCTTCGATGCGTCGCGCAAGCAGGAGGACGAGAAAGGCTTTAACGAACGATCCGACAAGGCCGAGAAATTTTTCCGTGTGGGCAAGGCGGGGCAATGGAAGACGACCCTGACCCCGGACCAGATCGAGAAAATCGTCACCGCCCATCGGGATGTGATGAAGGAATTCAAATATCTGCCGCCCGGATACAAGTGAATTTTTACAAAAAATTAACCATAAAACCGGCTGAAATGCAGAAATCAGGCTCTTATATATCACAAAATGCCTGTTTTTAGAGTTTAAGGGAAAATTCGCCAATGACCAGCGACGCTTCGGACATAGACCGCGATATCGCCGCAAATTTTGAGGAAATCCGCGCCCGGATCGATAAGGCAGCAAAAAAGTGGGAACGCAATCCGGGCGATATCGACCTCATCGCCGTCAGCAAGCGGCATCCGGCTGCCGCCGTAGAGGCTGCCTTGCGTCTCGGCCACCGGCAGTTCGGTGAAAATCGCGTGCAGGAAGCGCAGGAGAAATGGCCGGACTTCCGCGCGCAGTACCCGAATGTGGAGTTACGCCTGATCGGCCCGTTGCAGACCAACAAGGCAAAGGACGCCGTGGCGCTTTTTGATATTATTGAGACGGTCGATCGACCTAAACTCGCGCGAATCCTCGCCAAGGAGATGGCCTCGGCGGATCGGTCATTGCCGGTGTATATTCAGGTGAATACGGGCAAGGAGCCGCAGAAAGCCGGCGTTTTCCCCGAAGATGCCGATGCGTTCATTACGGACTGCCGGGACAACCTTGGCCTCGACGTTATCGGCTTGATGTGCATTCCGCCACTGGAGGAGCAACCGGCCCCGCATTTTGCCCTGCTTGCGAAAATTGCGGCGCGGAACGGGCTTGAACGCCTCAGCATGGGAATGAGCGCGGATTTTGAAACGGCGGTGCAGTTCGGCGCAACCTCTGTGCGGGTGGGAACGGCCCTTTTCGGAAGCCGCGCCGACAAATAACCCTACGCTGCTATGATGCGGATTGCGGTGTTGTCCTCAATCGCCGCGAGCAGTGTCAACAGATCGGTTTTTTCAAGGGCAACACAGCCCTCCGTCGGGCCGTAGTCCTGCCGCGCGACATGCATGAAAATGCAGCTTCCGGCGCCCTTGACGACGGGATTATCATTATGGCCGAGGACGACAACAAGATCATACAGCTCATCCTCCCGCCAGAGGGTTTCATGGCGTGCATCAAACGGCAGGCGGACGGGGCGGTTATAGGCTTCATGATCCGGATCATCGCACCAGCCGTCATTGCGGTCGATTTCTTGCGCAGGAAGGATGGTTTGGGGTTTTGCACCCCTGTCGGCGCGATATAAAAGCTTTCGAAGGGCAAAACGCCCCGACGGGCTCGCATGATCGCCTTCGTGCTTGTCAGCTGCAACCCCGCCTTTGCCGAGGGCGCAGTCAAATGTCAGATCTTTATAGGACAGAAGGCCGCGCGATCCGTCCTGTTGCGTTACATAGATATCCATTCCGCAAGTTTAATGCAGTCGCATCCGGCTGTCATGCCCTTGATTGCGGTCTTAAGGAGAGGGATTGTCGTTTATCTGTCGATACCCTGCAGTGGCGGGCCGGCTATTTTCCATAGCGTCAGCGGTTTTTTGATAAGCGCTACTCGCCTGCTGGGCGGCTATCGCCTTTTCCGGCGGTGTGGCGAGCCGGAAACTCTGAAAGACGGCGTGAAGCTGCTCTTCCGTCAGCTCCTGAGTTTGCAGGGCCTTGGCCTTTTCCACATTCTGCAGAAGGTCGGGTTTCTCGCCCTTCCATTCCAGACCGATCGGGGTTGTCATTGTCCGGGGAGCCTCATTCACCGCTTCCGGCTCTGGTAGCGGCGCCTGCATTACGGGAGCGATCGCCGTTGGCGCCATGACGCCAGGCGTTGTTTCTTCTGCTTTGGCAGGGGCGGCCATTGCGTCCCCGTCAGGGGCGGCGGCAATCATCTCGGCCGGAGCAGCCTCGTCGTCATCGGAGAAAAGCGCCAGCATATGCCCGCCGATATCGTGACCGGTCGCATCCTCAATCGCGGAGTTGATAAAAGAGGCGGCAAGGCCGATGCCACCACCGAAAATGGTGCCGCCAATCATGCGCGCGCCCGGGCTAAGCTCATCACCTGTAATTTCCCGGTAGAGGGAAGAGATACCCGGTATATGCTGAAGCGGGTTGATGATGTCGAGAAAATCATCAAAACCGAAGCCATCCTCGCCAAAGCCGCCTTCGTCGGCGACCTTGTTGCCCGCCTCGTCCAGTTTTTCCGCCGGAACATATTGGGCGACCGGGCTGTTCGGCAGGTCCCGATCAAGATAGGCATAGGGGTTGTTGGTTACAGCATTTGTCAGCATTCATCTCTCCTTGCCTGTAGTATTTAGCAAGGAGCGTGCCAGTCTGGGCGAGAGAAATCGCCGGAATTCGCACTATATATCAACAGCAACCGGCAAATACTGCCGCTTATGCCGTTATTTCCTACAAATAATGCCCACTGCGCTTTTTCTTGGTGGCGAGATACAGCTCGTTATGGGTGTTGGAGGGGAATTTGTGCGCCACCCGTTCCGTCACGGCAATACCATGGCGTTCAAGGCCCTCAACCTTTTCCGGGTTATTGGTCATCAGCCGGACGTTTCGGAAGCCCAGAAGCTTGAGCATTTCGGCGGCGGGCTGGAACACCCGTTCATCCGCATCAAAACCGAGCCGCTCATTGGCGTCAATGGTATCGAAGCCCTGCTCCTGCAGTTTGTAGGCGCGAAGCTTGTTGATCAGGCCGATACCGCGGCCTTCCTGTGCGAGATACAAGAGGACGCCGCCACCTTCTTCCCCGATGGCCTTGAGCGCGCCGCGCAGCTGTTCCCCGCAATCGCATTTGAGGGAGCCAATGAGATCACCGGTAAAACATTCCGAATGGAGCCGTGTGAGAACAGGATCGCGCGCGCTCGGTGTGCCGACGACGATTGCCAGATGTTCGATTCCGCCATCCTTCGGGCGGAACGCATGGAATGTACAATTTTCCGCCGCCTGCAACGGCACTTTGGCGGAGGCGACACGCTTGAGCTGCAGGGCAGCGACTTCTTCGAAGGCAAGAATATCGTCCAGGCTGACGACGGAGAGATCAAAATCATTTTGCAAATCGGTCACTTTCGCAGGTGAGAGCGGCGCGGCGAGAACCGAGGGCAGCAACCGGCCGAGCTTGGCAAGCTTGATGGCGGCAGGGATTGTGGGCGGCACGCTTTCCTTTATGCGCGTAAAGGGCCCCCGAAATGGCTGGTCCAGGTCATGGACAGCGTCGGCCAGCGCCCGCATCAGCGGGGCATCCATCCAGTCCTCGATCACCACGCGCACAGCGTCGTCTCCGGTCGGCTGGATATGCAGGACATTGGCACGATGGGCGGTCAGGGCCAGAACCGGTGTTGCGCCGCTGCGCTCGGCAAGCGTTTCAAGTTCCGCATCAAACGCCATTTCCGTTGCGAGAACGAGCGAGGTTTCCTCCGGACCTGTGACGATGATGCTCAACCCCCGGCGTAAATCCGCGATAGCGCGGTCAACGGCCCGCAGCCGCCTGAGATCGGTTTCATTCTTGTTGTTGCTGCTCATATACCTGATTTCCGGTGCGGACAAAAAGCGATGTTGCAAGATTATTAGCAGGCATGAGTGGATGGCCGCAAATGTAATATTATCACAATCGTCATAGGGAGAACGTTTTTCTGTCCTGTTCGTGAATTTTGGGGCGCTTCCGTGATCGCGGCGATCAATGTGCTTCACATTCGCGTGAAAAAGGGGGCCTTTGACCCGTCCTTGCCCTTGAATGCCCCCTTATGCTACCAATTTTTAGCATGGCAGGGTAAGGTCAGCATACGGCCGAAAACAGTAATCAGGGTGGAACAAGATGACGAGCGGCAAAAAGATTCTTCTGGTCGATGATGATAACAGCCTGCGGGAAACGCTGGCGGAACAGCTTGATCTGCATGAGGAATTCCTGACACATCAGGCGGAAACCGCCTGTGATGCGCTGAAAATGGTCAAGAACAGCCATTTCGACCTGATCCTGCTGGATGTCGGGTTGCCGGACATGGACGGGCGCGAAGCCTGTAAATTGATCCGGAAGTCCGGGAACAAGGCGCCGATCATCATGCTGACGGCCCAGGACAGCGACAGCGACCAGATTCTCGGCCTTGAATCCGGGGCCAATGATTATGTGGCGAAACCGTTTCGCATTGGGGTGCTGCTGGCCCGTATCCGCGCCCAACTTCGCCAGCATGAACAGAGCGAAGATGCGGTTTTTACCATCGGCCCCTACAGCTTTCGCCCGGCGGGCAAGCTGATGCTGCATAAGGAGTCGGGCCAGAAGGTCCGCCTGACCGAGAAGGAAACCTCCATCCTCAAATATCTCTATCGCGCCGGCAACAAGGTGGTGACCCGCGATATCTTGCTTAATGAGGTCTGGGGATATAACGCCGGGGTGACGACCCACACGCTGGAAACCCATATCTATCGGCTGCGCCAGAAAATCGAGACGGAACCGTCGGACGCGAAAATCCTCATCACGGAGCCGGGCGGCTATCGCCTTGTGCCGTAAAGCCCTGTTTCAGCCGTTGTCCCGGAGCACCTGACCGGCCAGATAGAGGCTTCCCGTGATCAGTAGTCGGGACGGCTTTTCTGCGAGATCGGGCGCCAAAGCCTCCACTGCTGCCATCATGGATGGCATTTCCCTCGCCGCCAGGCCGCCCGCCCGGGCAAGCGCGGCAAGGTCCTCCGCCGAGGTGCTCGCGGCCTCACCCGGGATGGCGATGCAATGCCCTTTTTCAACAATCCCGGCAAGCCGGGCGAAATAGGATTTCTGATCCTTGGTATTCAGCATCCCGGCAATCAGGTAAGTCGGCTTCGGGTCGCGCTCGTTCCAATCGGTAAAGCTGGCGGCAATCTGTTCCGCCGCCGCCGGGTTATGGCCACCGTCAAGCCAGACGTCCACATGCCCCGGCAGCGCGTCGACAATCGGGCCTCTGTTTAACCGTTGCATTCGCGCGGGCCATTCGACGGTTTGCAACCCTTTCGCAATGGCGGCGTCTGAGACCGTAAATCCGCCAAGCTGGTCGAGGCAGGCCACGGCCGTTGCGGCATTCTCAATCTGGTACAGGCCATGAAGCGAGGGAGCGGTAAAGCGGCGCGCGCCACTTGCGCCCCGATACTCCCAGCCATCAGCGGTTCTGCGGCAAGACCATTCCCTGTCATATATATAAGGTTGAGAGCCAAGCTTTTCTGCGGTTTTCTGCAAGACCTCAAGGGCAACGGGATCTTGCGGGCCGATAATAACCGGCACATCCGGCTTGATAATCCCGGCCTTTTCCCCGGCAATTCCGGCAAGATCGGTCCCGAGAAACTCCGCATGATCATGAGAGATCGGCGTGATTGCCGTAAGCGCCGGGCGTGCCACCACATTGGTGGCGTCATAGCGCCCGCCGAGCCCGGTCTCGAGTAGGAGAATATCGCCGGGTGTCTCGGCAAAGGCCTTGAAGGCGGCGATGGTGGTAATCTCGAAATAAGTGATGGGGGTGTCGCCATTCGCCTTTTCACAGTCGAGGAGAAGATCGCTTAAAGAGTCTTCCTCGATGATCTTTCCGGCAAGACGAATGCGTTCGGCAAAACGGACGAGATGCGGGGACGTATAGACATGAACGCGATAGCCCGCGGCCTCCAGCATCGCACGAAGATTGGCGAGAAGGGAGCCCTTGCCATTGGTGCCCGCCACATGGATGACAGGAGGCAGGCGCTGCTCCGGATGATCGAGCTTCGCAAGCAGCGGCAGCATCCGGTCAAGGGTGAGGTCGATGACCTTCGGATGCAAGGTCATCATCCTCGCCAGAATCCGGTCGCTGTTACTCCCGGTCATGGCAGGGTCAGGCTATTTAATGTTGGAGACAGTATTTTTGCCCGTCTCCGCCTTCTTGCCTGTTACGGTCTTATCGGCGGGTTTTTTACCGCTTTCCTTGATTGCGGGCGGCAGTTTCAGCTTGCTGGCGAGCAGTTCGACGACGCGGGTCAAGGTTTCGCGCATGTCCCGGCGATGAACCACCATGTCGAGCATGCCATGCTCCAGCAGGAATTCCGCGCGCTGGAACCCGTCGGGCAGGGTTTCGCGAATTGTCTCCTCGATCACCCGCGGTCCGGCAAAACAGATCAGCGCACCGGGCTCGGCAATCTGGATATCGCCCAGCATCGCATAGGAGGCCGTCACCCCGCCCGTTGTCGGATCGGTGAGAACGACGATAAAGGGGAGGCGATGTTCCTTCAGGCGCTGGATCGCGACCGTGGTGCGCGGCATCTGCATGAGGGAGAGAATTCCCTCCTGCATGCGGGCGCCCCCGGCGGCAGAGAAGAGGATCAGCGGGGCTTTCTGCAAAATCGCAAGCTTGGAGGCAGAGACGATGGCCTCTCCCACGGCGAGGCCAAGGGAGCCGCCCATGAAATCGAAATTCTGCACAGCTATGACCGCGGGATTGCCGCCCATCTTGCCATGGGCGACCTTCATGGCGTCACTATCGCCGGTTTTATGGCGCGCATCCTTCAGCCGCTCCGTATAGCGCTTGGAATCGCGAAATTTCAGTGGATCTACCGGCACTTCGGGCAGCTCGATCAGGTCGTATTTTGATCCATCGAAGAGGGCCTCGAACCGTTCCTGGGGCGAGATCCGCATATGGTAGTCACAATGGTTACAGACGTTCTGGTTGGCTTGCAGGTCGTTATGGAACAGCATCTGGCCGCAATCGGGGCATTTTACCCAGAGATTGTCGGGCGTGTCCTGTTTCGTGGTCAACTGCCGGAATTTCGGCAGGACCTTGTTCGTCAACCAGTTCATAATCCTGTCCTGTTACGTCTTTTTTACGCTCCGGATGCCCGCCGAAATCTCGCGGGCGAGGCCGAGTACCCGTTTTACCGCATCTTTATCATCCCTGCCAAGAGCGACCTGCTCGACAAGGGCGGTGCCCACCACCGCGCCTTCGGCAATTTTCGCAATTTCCGCCGCCTGCTCCCCGGTTCTGAGACCGAATCCCACGGCGATCGGCAGATCCGTCGTTTTGCGTATCCGGGCGAGGGCCTTTGCTACGTCACTTGGCTTTGGTGCCGCGGCGCCTGTCGTTCCGGCAATGGACACATAGTAAAGGAAGCCGGATGAATTGGCGAGAACCTTCGGCAGACGCTTGTCATCTGTCGTCGGCGTTGCCAGGCGGATGAAGTTAAGACCGGCGTCCCGGGCCGGGAGACAGAGCTCGCTATCCTCCTCGGACGGGAGATCGACAACGATCAACCCGTCAACCCCGGCAGCCGTTGCATCAATGAGGAATTGGTCAACGCCATAGTTATAAATCGGATTGTAATAGCCCATCAGTACGATCGGTGTGTCGTTATCGCCCTCACGAAACTCGGAAATCAGTTTCAGGGTCTTTTTGAGGGTCGTGCCGGAGGCAAGCGCGCGCAAGCCAGCCTTCTGGATTGCCGGGCCATCGGCCATCGGGTCGGTAAAGGGCAGGCCCACCTCGATAATATCTGCCCCGGCAGCGGGCAGTCCTTTCACGATTTCGAGGGCGGTCTCGTAATTCGGGTCCCCGGCCATGACATAGGTGACAAAGGCGGCGCGCCCCTCGGCCTTCAAGGCCGTGAAACGACGGTCAATACGGGTTTCGCTCACAACTCAACTCCCAACGCATCGGCAACAGTGAAAATATCCTTGTCGCCACGACCGGAGAGGTTGACGACGATGAGATGATCCTCTGGCAGGCCGGGCGCGAGTTTTTCAAGATAGGCAAGCGCATGGGCGCTCTCCAGCGCCGGGATAATTCCTTCCAGCTTGCAGCAGAGCTGGAACGCATCGAGCGCCTCCTGATCCGTTGCATTGACATATTTGACCCGCCCGACGTCATTGAGCCAGGAATGCTCCGGACCGATCCCGGGGTAATCAAGACCGGCGGAAATGGAATGCGCCTCCAGTATCTGTCCGTCGTCATCCTGCAACAGATAGGTCCGGTTGCCATGGAGAACGCCCGGCCGCCCGCCTTTCAGCGACGCGGCATGTTTGTCGGTGTCGATCCCGTGGCCGGCTGCCTCAACGCCGATAATACTGACTTTCTCGTCATCGAGGAACGGATGGAACAGGCCCATGGCGTTCGATCCACCGCCGATGCAGGCAAGCAGGGTGTCGGGAAGGCGTCCTTCCGTGGCCATGATCTGACGGCGGGTTTCCTCGCCGATCACGCATTGAAAATCACGGACAAGCTCCGGATACGGGTGCGGTCCCGCGACCGTGCCGATAATATAGAAGGTATCGTCCACATTCGTGACCCAGTCGCGCAGCGCCTCGTTCATGGCGTCTTTCAGGGTGCGCGCGCCGGACTTCACCGGGATAACCTCCGCACCCAGCAGCTTCATGCGGAAAACATTGGGTTTCTGCCGCTCGATATCCGTCTCACCCATATAGATCGCGCATTTGAGACCGAAACGCGCGGCGACAGTAGCCGTGGCGACACCATGCTGGCCCGCGCCGGTCTCCGCGATGATGCGTTTCTTGCCCATGCGCCGGGCGAGCAGGATCTGCCCCATGCAGTTGTTGATCTTGTGCGCGCCGGTATGGTTCAGATCCTCCCGCTTGAGGTAGATTTTCGCGCCGCCGTAATGCTCGGTCAGCCGCTCAGCGAAATAGAGCGGGGATTCGCGCCCGACGAAATTCTTCAAAAGACCTGAAAGCTCTTCGGCGAACTCCGGATCTTTTTTCGAGGCTTCATAGGCGGCATCCAGTTCCAGGATAAGCGGCATCAATGTCTCGGCGACGAATTGCCCGCCGAAAATGCCGAAATGGCCCGTTTCATCCGGCCCGGTGCGATAGCTGTTCAGTTTCGACATGGTTTTCTACGTTTCAGCCTGTTTTCTGTGTTTCGATAGCGCGTGTTGCCATCAGGAATGCCTCTATCGCCGCGGGATCTTTACATCCCGGCTGGAACTCGACGCCCGAGGAGGTGTCGACGATATGTGCGCCGGATACACGGACCGCTTCGGCGATGTTCTCCAATTTCAGCCCACCTGCCAGCATCCAGGGGCTTTTGATCTTTGTGTTTGCCAGTAATTTCCAGTCGAAGGCGAGGCCATTGCCGCCCGGGAGCGCATTCTTCATGGCTTTAGGCTCTTTCGCGTCAAAAAGTAACATATCCGCAACCCTCTCATAAGATGATGCGGTCGCAATCGACGCGGCACTGTCGATCTTGATAGCCTTCATCACGGGAAGATTGAATGCCTGTTTGATGTCGCGCACCCGTTCCGGCGTTTCCGATCCATGAAGCTGTATCCAATCCAATGATACGGCATCCAGCACATTGCGGATCAGCTCATCAACGGGATCGACAAAAAGCCCGACCTTCTGAACGGTTTTGGGGATATCTGCCGCAAGTTCCGCGGCCTTTTCCGGTGAAACATTGCGCGGGCTGGGTGGATAGAAGACAAAGCCGACGAAGGCTGCGCCATTTTCGACGGCGGCGGCAACGGCCGCGGCGTCATTCAACCCGCATATTTTCGCAGCAACAGTCATCTAGGCGGCCAGGTCCCCGACAATCGTACTGACGGCGGCGGCGGGGTCTGCAGCGCCAGTAATGGGGCGGCCGATCACCAGATAGCTCGCGCCGTCGGTCATGGCCTCGACCGGGGTTTTCACTCGCTTCTGATCGCCATGATCGCTGCCGAGCGGACGGATGCCGGGGACGACCAGCTTGAAGTCCGGGCCGCAAACGCGACGAAGGGCCTGAATTTCGCGCGGGGAACAGATAACCCCGTCGGCGCCGTTCTTTTGCGCAAGCTCGGCAAGACGCAGGACCTGTTCTTCGGCAGGGCTATCCACACCAACGGCTTTCAGATCGGCATCATCCATGCTGGTCAGTACCGTAACGCCAAGGATCAGGGGACGTTCTTCGCCAAACTCGGCGGAAGCATCGGCCGCCGCGCGGATCATGGCCGGGCCGCCGCTTGCATGAATAGTCAGCATCGTCGGCTTGATGAATTTCGCCGCCGCGCGCACGCCACCGGCAACGGTGTTGGGAATATCGTGGAACTTGAGATCGAGAAACAGCGGCGTTGCCTCTCCCGCGACCGCCATCACGCCCTGCGGGCCATGGGAGGTGAAGAACTCCTTGCCCAGCTTGATCCCGCCGGAGATCGGAGCGATTGTGCGTCCAAGAGCTATGGCCGCCTCCAGATCAGTCGTATCGATGGCGGTGAAAACGGCATTTTGCGGCGTCTGTCTCATGTCCATACATCCTGTTTTCTGAGATATAGGTGAAATCTGCCGCGATAATAGAGGCTTTCGTCAAAATGAAAAGCGATAGACGCAGAAAATGACATGATTTTCACAGCTATTTCTGACCAGTTGCCTCATAGGCAAGGATTGCAGCGGCAAGATCCTCCAGCGCGGCCCCGGTCGACTTGAATAGCGTGATTTCCTCGCTACTGCTGCGCCCCGGGTGGCGGTTGCGGCAGAGGTCATAGAGATCGGCCTTGAGATCCTGCTCCGTGATCGCACCCGCCTTCATGGCAAGGACGATATCCCCGGCCTCGTTCAGGCCGCCTTCGCGCGTATCCACGAAGACATTGGCGATCCGGATGGCGGCATCATCGGTTTCGCGCATGGTCGGGGTAAAGGCGCCGACAAGATCGACATGGACGCCCGGTTTCAGCCAGTCCCCATGGATGAGAGGTTCGGTGGATAGCGTGGCGCAGGAAATAATGTTAGTCGTTGCGGCAGCAGCCTCCAGATCGGTCACTGCGTTTGCCTGAAATCCTTCGCGCGCCAGCTCCTCGGCGAGGCGTTCTGCTTTTTCGGCGCGATGGTTCCAGATGGAGACCTCTTTTATCGGGCGGACGGCGGCATGGGCGCGCACGAGACACGGCGCCATGGCGCCAGCACCGACCATCAGCAATTTGCTCGCCTCTTTCCGCGCGAGGAAGGAGGCCGCGAGCGCAGAGGCGGAGGCCGTGCGGCGGGTTGTCAACTCGCCAGCGTTCATAAAGGCGAGGGCTTGCCCATCCACCGCATCAAACAATTGGTACGTACCCTGGACCGACGGCAGGCCCCGGCTTCCGTTTTCCGGCATCACTGTCACGGTTTTAAGGCCGAGATATTTTCCCGACTGCCATGCGGGCATGATCAGCAGGGTGCCTTTTTTCTCATTGTCCGGGTCCAGCGAATGATGGTGACGGAGCGGCTGGGTACAGCCGGAAGTGAACATCTTACGCAAGGCGTCGATCAGCGCAGGGTAAGCGAGGGCGGCCGATATTTCGGAGTTTTCGATGATCCGCATCTGGAAACCTTTTCCTGGCCTAATGGCCCGCCTGGTGTTCGATCTGGTGCTTTTCCGCAATCGGGGGCGTCAGGGCGTCAGGCGCCGGGCCACGGATGTTGCGGGCTCTTGCTTCTTCAAGATCGCGGGTCAGCGCCATGTTCTTGCCTTTCAGCTCCTCCACCTCGCGTTTGTGAAGCCGGTTCTCGTGGCGCACCGGATGGCCCCGCAGCCAGGTGACGATGGATCCTGTCAGGAGGCCGATGAAAGCGGCGGCCAGCAACAGGGCGTAGAGCGGCAGGTCAAAGGCGAAGGGGAGCGGATCGAGCGAAAACACGACCAGTTCGCTATTGGCGATACTGAGGGCGGCGATCGCAAGAGCGATGACAAGGAACACAATCCAGAAAATAAACTTCAGCATGAACAGCCTTCTGGTTCAGATATGGGTTTCTGACAGACTACCGGTTTTCCGGAAAAATGGCGACCTTTATTACCCCTCGGCGTTGAGCCGGTCGCGCAGGTCTTTTCCGCATTTGAAATAAGGCACATATTTCTTTTCCACCTGCACGGCTTCCCCGGTGCGGGGATTGCGGCCGACACGCGCCGCCCGTTCCTTGGTGGAAAAGGCCCCGAATCCGCGCAGTTCGACCCGATCGCCGCGTGCGAGAGCATCGGATATTTCGTCAAAAATCGTGGTGACAATACGTTCCACATCGCGCTGGTATAAATGGGGATTATTTTCCGCGATGATCGTTATGAGTTCAGATTTTATCATTCGACACTCCCCGCCCCTGTAAATTCTTTTCTTTGATTTATTTAAGATACTTTCCCAACTATCCGTCAGGTTGCCAAAGGGAGAGCAGTCCGTCAAGTGTAAGTCGTTCAGATAAAACGCTTTTCCCCATCATTTCCCCTAAAAGCCGCGCGATCAGAGGTTTTGGCTCGCTATAATCGATGGTCCGAAGGGGCAGGCTGGACGGAATCTGCCGGACTGATTCCAGCCAGCCTTGCGCTTCCGTGATGCCGCCGATCTCGTCAATCAGGCCATTATCGACCGCCACAAGGCCAATGACGACCCGCCCGTCAGCAAGTCTGCGAACTTCATTTTCATCCAGCGGACGGCGGTCGGTTACAATGCCGACGAACCAGTTATAGGTGGCGGTGACCATCTCCTGCAGATTTTCCCGCCCGGCTTGTGAAATCGGCTTGAAGGGCGACGGCTCGCCTTTCAGCGCGCCGGAGGTGATCGCCGTCGCGCTGACGCCGACCTTTTTCATGAGCTCGGAAATCTCGGTCAGCTGCACAATCACGCCGATGGAACCGACGATGGAGGATTCGCCCGCAAAAATGCGGTCTCCGGCCAGTGCCGTCATATAGCCGCCCGACGCGCCGACAGTACCGATCACGGTGACAACGGGCTTCGTTTCGGCAACGCGGCGGAGCGCCTTGTAAAGCCGCTCGCTGCCATAGGTGGAGCCGCCGGGGCTGTTGATATAGACGATCAGCGCCTTGGCGGAGGCATCCTGGATAACCCGGTCAAGGGCCTCCTGCCGGCGGTCATTCTCGACGATGATTTCTGTGATATCGAGGCGGGCCACATGATCCGTGACCTCGTCCTCTGTCATCTCGCTAAAAATCCAGACGCCGACAATGATCAGCAACAGGATTGCCAGAAGGCGCCAAAGCGTCAGGCGCCGCTTTAAACGGCGCCTGACTTTGTAATCTTCGCTATCGGCGGACATTTTCAATCACCCGACGAAAACAGATATGACCGATAGCGACAGTAGTCATGAACGGATTACCCGTCTTTCTTGTCATCGGCAGATGCGTCGTCATCCTCGTTGGCCTTGCGCATGGCCGCGCCAAGGATGTCACCAAGCGAGGCACCGGCATCGGAAGAACCATACTGGGCAACTGCCTGTTTCTCTTCCGCCACTTCGCGGGCCTTGATTGACAGTGTGACCTTGCGGGTCTTGTTGTCAATCGCCGTGATCTTGGCGTCGATCTTGTCACCAACGGCGAACCGGTCCGGGCGCTGTTCGGCGCGATCGCGGCTCAGCTCACCCTTACGGATAAAGCCGACAACACCTTCGCTGATCTCGACGTCGAGGCCGGCATCCTGAATCTTGGACACCGTGCAGGTAACGACGGCGCCCTTCTTCATTTCTGCCGCCCCGGCAAACGGATCTTCCGCAAGCTGCTTGATCCCGAGGCTGACGCGTTCCTTCTCGACATCGATGTCGAGAACCTTGGCTTTGACCGTATCGCCCTTCTTGTATTCCTGAATGGCTTGCTCGCCCGGCTGGGTCCAGTCGATATCCGACATATGGACCATGCCGTCGACATCGTTTTCAAGGCCGACGAACAGACCAAACTCGGTGATGTTCTTGACGATGCCTTCAATCTCGGTGCCGACAGGGGTTGTCTGGGCGAAGCTGTCCCATGGGTTATCCATGCACTGCTTCAGGCCAAGGCTGATCCGGCGGCGGGCCTGATCGACCTCAAGAACCATGACTTCCACTTCCTGGGAGGTGGAGACGATCTTGCCCGGATGCACGTTTTTCTTGGTCCAGCTCATCTCGGAGACATGAACGAGACCTTCGACACCGGCTTCCAGTTCAACAAACGCACCGTAATCGGTGATGTTGGTGACGCGACCCGTGAATTTGGCGCCGACCGGATATTTGGCTTCCAGGGCTTCCCAAGGATCTTCCTCAAGCTGTTTCATGCCAAGGCTGATGCGCTGGGTTTCCTTGTTCAGGCGGATAACCTGGACCTTGACTGTTTCGCCAATGGTCAGGGCTTCCGACGGATGGTTGACCCGGCGCCATGCGATATCGGTCACATGGAGCAGGCCATCGACACCACCCAGATCGACGAACGCGCCGTAATCGGTGATGTTCTTGACGACGCCTTCCAGTGTCTGGCCTTCTTCCAGCGTACCGATCAGCTCGGAACGGGCTTCGGCGCGGCTTTCTTCCAGAACAGCACGGCGGGACACAACGATGTTGCCGCGGCGACGGTCCATTTTCAGGATCTGGAAAGGTTGCGGAATACCGCGCAGCGGGCCGATGTCACGGACCGGGCGGACATCCACCTGGCTGCCGGGCAGGAAGGCGACGGCGCCGGAAAGATCGACCGTAAAGCCGCCTTTCACGCGACCGAAGATAATGCCTTCGACCCGCTCGTTCTTGTCGAACGCAACTTCGAGTTTTTCCCACGCTTCCTCGCGGCGCGCCTTGTCCCGGGAGAGGACGGCTTCACCGGCGGAGTTTTCGATGCGTTCCAGAAAGACCTCGACGGTATCGCCGATGCTGAGTTCGGCGTCCTGTCCGGGCGCAGCGAATTCCTTGAGCGGAATGCGGCCTTCGGACTTCAGTCCGACATCAATGATCGCAAGATCATTCTCGATATTGATGACGGTTCCCTTGATAACGGTGCCTTCAAGGCTGTCGCTGGCACCATAGGATTCGTCGAGAAGCGCCGCAAAATCTTCAATTGCGGGCATGCCTTCTTCGGCAGTAGCTGTATCTGTCATATTTGATTTCCTAGCAATCCTGATATCAGGCCAAACCGGTTCTCCGGCGGATTGATGGCCTCAGGCTTCTCCAAAAAAGGTACGCACGCGAGAGAAGCACTATTTTCAATGTTCCGGCGTGGTCGGAACGGTTCATTTTCAATGTCTAGGCGGCGTCGATAATCTTGCAAGCCGCGTTAACAGCCGCCTCTATATCCAATTTTGATGTATCAAGCAAGTGGGCATCGTCAGCTTTTTTAAGCGGGGCCGCGCCCCGGCCGGTGTCGCGGGCATCGCGCGCCAGCAGATCGTCAAGCACAGCGTCGAAGTTCGTCTTGACGCCTTTGGCGGTCAGCTCCTCAAACCGGCGGCGGGCACGTATCTCGGCGCTGGCGGTCACGAACAGCTTCACATCGGCATCGGGGCAGACGACTGTCCCGACATCCCGGCCGTCCAACACCGCACCTTTCTCCCGTTTTGCGAAATCCCGCTGATACTGAAGGAGCTCGGCGCGGACGCCTTCATTGGCGGCGACGACGGAGGCGGCCTCGCCGGTTTTCTCGTCCCGAAGGGCGGGGTCGTCCAGCGCGATTTCCCCGACATGACGGGCGGCATTCATGGCGGCGGCGGTATCTGCGGGGTTTTGTCCGGCGCGTAACAGATTAAGGCCAACGGCGCGATAAAGCGCGCCGGTATCAAGATAATCGAGCTTATATATATCAGCGATTCGCCGTGCCAGCGTGCCTTTTCCGGCGGCGACCGGTCCGTCGACGGCGATAATCATGAGGCGTCTTCCTCGCGGATATCTCCGCCAAGGCCGCGCAACAGATTGGCAAATCCGGGAAAGCTTGTCTCCATCACCCGACCATCGTCTACCGTAACAGGGTTCTTTGCGGCCAGACCCATGACAAGGAAGGACATGGCAATGCGGTGATCGAGATGGGTCTCGATCTTTCCGCCGCCGGCGGGCGGTGTGCCGTTGCCGTCGATGATCAATCCGTCGTCCAGTTCCTCCAGTGCGACGCCGCAGGCTTTCAGGCCCGCCGCCATCGCGGCGATACGATCCGATTCCTTGACGCGGAGCTCATGCAGTCCACGCATAACCGTCTTGCCGGTCGCGAAGGCCGCGGCAACAAACAGCACGGGAAACTCATCAATCATGGTCGGCGCGCGCTCCGGCGGCACCGTTATTCCCGTGAGGGCGCTGCCGCGCACGTGAAGATCGCCGACGGGTTCCCCGGCCTGATCGCGTTTATTGCTGATCTCGATATCCGCGCCCATTTCCTTCAGCGTGATGAAGAGCCCGTCGCGGAGCGGGTTCAGCCCGACATTGGTAATGGTCACGTCGGATTCGGGCAGGATCGCCGCCGCAACCACCAGAAAGGCCGCCGAAGAAGGATCGCCCGGCACGATGATATCGGCGGCATTCAGTTCCTGCTGGCCCTGATACTCGATAACGCGGCCGCCAGTATCAAGGTGCGTCACCGTGACGGACGCGCCGAAATGCCGGAGCATGTTTTCCGTATGGTCGCGGGTTGGTTTCGGCTCGGTTATCCGGGTGATGCCCGGGGTATCGAGGGCGGCGAGCAAGATTGCAGATTTCACCTGGGCCGAGGCAACGGGGAGTTCATAGTCGATGGGCATCAGCTCCCGCCCGGTCACTGCCAGCGGGAATCGCCCGCCGGACCGACTGGTAATCTGCGCGCCCATTTCTTCAAGCGGAGTTCTTACCCGTCCCATGGGGCGTTTGTGCAGGCTGGCATCACCGGCGAAGAAGGTCGTGAACGGGCAGGCCGCCACCAACCCCATCAGCAGTCGCGCGGCCGTTCCGGAGTTCCCCATGTCGAGCACCCGTTCCGGTTCGGCAAGCGCACCAATACCGTTGCCGGTGACCTGCCAACTGCCGTCATCCCCTTTAACGACGGTCGCGCCCAGCTGACGCATCGCGGCGGCAGTACAGAGCACATCCTCCCCCTCCAGCAAGCCGTTGATCGACGTTGTGCCAGCGGCGAGCGCGCCGAAGATAAGGGCGCGGTGAGAAATCGACTTGTCGCCGGGCACAGTGATCGTGCCGGTCAACGGCCCGGAGGCACGCGCCGTTACCGGAATGGAGGATGAGGAATGAGAGGTCATGGATCTCTGGCCAGAATTTGCTACAGGGGCTTGAAAAACCTGTCGGTTTTAGCAAGGTTTTTTCCCGATGTCACATAAAGCTGCGGCCAAATGAAAGAAACTTTTGACAGCGAACAGTTATTCTGGCAATTCACCCACTCTTAATGTGCTTTGGGGCGCCGATTTAGCCGACATGGCGCCAACACAAGGATGAGGTGACAATGGCAAAACCGGAATGGGGCGAAAAGCATCGTTGTAGTGCTTGCGGAAAGCCTTTTTACGATATGAAGAAGAAGCCGATTATCTGTCCGGCCTGCGGGGAAGAAAACACGCCAGAGCGATTGTTGAAGCCGCGCCGGTCCGCCGGTCCATCGGAAGCCGCGAAAAAAGCCGCTGCCGCCGCCGCGAAGAAGAAGGCGGATGAACTGGCCGATAAAGACGACGATGATACGGATGACGACGATCTCGTCGATCCGGATACAGTCGACCTTCCCGATGATGACGATGACGATGATGATCTTTCCGGTGTTGTGATCAAGCCGAAATCGGACGACGAAAGCTGATTTTAGCCCGGCGTCACTTTTGACTTGAATCTGAAAGGGCTTCGGCATAATTTCCGAACCCGCGGCGGGCATACCCGCCACTATGG
>TARA_R110001606_G_scaffold130565_4_pt1 | contig 23039 bp, 19 predicted proteins | sample TARA_R110001606 | Tara Oceans TARA_R110001606 (sample SAMEA4398315) | marine metagenome | biome: Polar Biome; feature: [SRF] surface water layer (ENVO:00010504); material: water (ENVO:00002006), including particulate matter (ENVO:01000060) such as... | depth 5 m | reverse complement strand
ACCCTGAATGCCGCAGGCTATACCAACATTGAGTACCTCAGTCACTCACTGGGCGAGGAAGATCTTATTGAGAAGATTGCCGATGCGCACTTTGTCGGTCTTCGCTCCCGCACTCAGTTGACCGCGAAAGTATTCGAGGCCGCCAAGAAACTGGTTGCCGTGGGCTGTTTCTGTATCGGTACCAACCAGGTAGATCTGCATGCGGCGACCCGTCGTGGTATCGCGGTATTCAATGCGCCTTTCTCCAACACCCGCAGCGTTGCTGAATTGGTTCTGGCACAGGCTATCCTCCTGCTCCGTGGTGTTCCGGAGAAAAATGCCCGGGCACATCGTGGTGACTGGCAGAAATCGGCCAAAGACAGCTACGAGATTCGTGGTAAAAAGCTGGGCATCATCGGTTACGGCAACATCGGCACCCAATTCAGTGTTCTGGCGGAAGGCCTGGGCATGGATGTGTACTTCTACGATGTGGTTTCCAAACTGTCCATCGGTAATGCGACACAGGTAGGTACCATGCAGGAACTGCTCAACATCGCGGATGTTGTGAGCTTGCATGTGCCGGAAACACCGGCCACAAAGTACATGTTCAAGGCAGAACAATTGGCTCAGATGAAGCCTGGCTCTATTCTGATGAATGCCTCAAGAGGCACTGTTGTTGATATTGATGCTCTCGCAGACTCCCTCAGAAGCGGCAAGCTGCTGGGTGCCGCGATTGACGTATTCCCGGTTGAGCCCAAGTCCAACACCGAGGAATTTGTTTCTCCGTTGCGGGAATTCGACAACGTTATCCTGACACCACATGTTGGCGGCTCCACCATTGAAGCACAGGAAAACATCGGGCGTGAAGTGGCAGAAAAGCTGGCGATGTACAGTGACAACGGCACCTCAGTGTCTTCTGTTAACTTCCCGGAAGTTGCCTTGCCTTCGCACCCGAACCAGCACCGCCTGCTGCACATTCATGAGAACGTGCCAGGCGTGATGTCTGAAATCAACCAGGTATTCTCCGAGAACGGCATCAACGTGTGCGGGCAGTACCTGCAGACCAAAGAAGACATTGGTTACGTGGTGATCGATGTAGACAAGGCCTACGGTGAACTTGCCCTGGAGAAGTTGCTCCAGGTAAAAGGCACCATTCGTGCTCGAGTGCTGTTCTAAGCAGCATTTGTCATAAAAAAACCGGAGCTCTGTGCTCCGGTTTTTTTATGTCCGGCAAGGCCGGGACCCGGGTTGTTAGCCGGTTACTGCATTGGAACCAGCGTCAGTTCAACACGACGGTTCTGCTCACGCCCTGTCGAAGTGTCGTTGGATGCAATCGGGTAGCGCTCACCGTAACCCACCGCGCGGGTACGCTTGGGCTCAATACCCTGATTGAGCAGGAAGTCCCGCACAGAGCCGGCACGGCGTTCACTGAGCAGCTGGTTATAGCTGTCAGAACCGGAACTGTCTGTATGACCCTCAATCTGGATAATGGTCTTGTCGAATTCTTTCAGCACCAGGGAAACAGATTCCAGCGTACTTGTGAAGCCACCCCGGATTGTGGTCTGGTTCAGGTCAAAGGTGATATTACCGGGCATGACAAGCTCGATCTCGTCACCGTTTCGAATAACCCGGACACCTGTGCCTTTCAGCTTATGTCTCAGCTCTGCTTCCTGCCGATCCATGTAATAGCCAATACCTCCACCGACAGCTGCACCGCCAGCCGCACCAATCAGTGCACCTTTGCCACGGTCGCTTTTGCTTGAGGTTGCCGCGCCTATAGCTGCTCCGCCGATAGCGCCAATAATGCTGCCTTTGGTAGCATTCGAGGTTTTCTCTTCATCGGTGTAAGGGTCATACGTCATACAGCCGGCGAGGCCCATGGTCGTCACTGCTAATGCGAGCATTGTTTTCTTCACAGCATTCTCCTGTGGCTGGTTTTTTTTACAAACGTCTTTTCAGCTTCAAGCCTTCGAACTCTGCGGCCTCGTTGTCGCGATGCATCAAGAGTTCTCAGGGACGTCTGCTACGGGGTGATTAAAGGTGTCGATAATTGTATTGAACACGATGGCCTGTAAATCCTTGGCTTCGTTCACCAGGTGGTGACGACCGTCGGCGATTCGGACTTCCTCCACCGATGCAAACTTGTTGCGGATAATTCTCAAATTATGCTGCCAGTCCACTGTCTGGTCTTTTTCTCCTTGAACCACCGTGACCGGAAAGTCTACAGGGCGGGCCGATTCAATGTGCGGTATCCAAATGCGCAACGCGCTTACCCAGTCAACATGCACTGCTCGTGCCTGCAGCGGATCATGCTCCTTCAGGAAGCGCAAAAAATGTGTGTTGCCGCTGTTTGCGGAAAATACACGCTGCCAGCGGCTGATAAACGGCTTTACCGCCGTGTGCAGAACTCTGGCACCAAGCCAACCTGCTGGCCGGACCAGCGGCGCCAACAAGACCACTTTACGGAATTCTGATGTTTCCCGGGAGTGATGATTTGACAGCAAGTAATCAATCAGTATGCCGCCCCCCGTACTCTGGCCAACCGCAAACCATGGCCCGCGGATTTTGTCCCGGACATGGGCAAGGACTTCTGACAACACCCCCTGATACTCCAGGAAACTGCCAATTGCCGCCGGTGTCCCGCTGGAAAGCCCATGACCCGGCTGGTCGTAAGCCAACACATCAAAACCGGCGCCAATGCAGCGGTCAATTAACTGGCTGTATAAGCCAACATGATCAAAATACCCGTGCAGAATGAACACCGTACCACGCTGCACCCGCTGCTCCGGCAACCGAAAGTAATGCACCATAACCTCATGCCGGTCCGCCGTTACATAGCCCTGATGGTACTCGACCTCCGGATGCTCAACCCAGAGATCAAGGCCATAAAAACGGCAGTATGCCACCATTTCTTCGCTAAGCCCTTCCCGTCCACCCGGGTCAAAAGGCTCAAGCCGACCCAACAGGGATCCACGATCCCAATCCGGTATTTCTATGGTATCTGTTTTCCAGTACACGTAGAGTTAAACGCCTGTCATGAATAGATAATACGAATTATGATGTTCAATCCTAACCCATAGCGGGGTCATAACACAGATGTTGCAACATCTTCTTGAAACCGGGCTGCGCCAGACCATGAATCGCCTGGTGAAGCCGGCTCTCCATCCGACCGTACCGGTTTCAGTTCAGCGTACGCTCACAAGCCAGGCCTACCGGACTTCTGTACCGCCCCGTGGCAGTCGTTTCCGGGCAGATACACTGGCAAACAGGCCGGTTATCAGGAGCTCTTTCGGCCAGGCAACACGCGGCGCTGTGCTGTATCTGCACGGCGGCGGCTATATCATCGGCTCTGCGACTACCCACAAAGGGCTTACCGGGCACCTGGCCAAAGCAAGTGGCTGCATGGTGGTTACACCGGACTACCGCCTTGCCCCGGAGCATCCTTTCCCCGCCGCACTGGACGATGCAGAGGCCGCCTGGCTGGCGCTGATTGATGAGGGATTTGCACCCGGGCAAATTGCCATTGCCGGTGATTCTGCCGGCGGCGGACTGACCATTGCGCTCGCCATACGGTTGCGCGACAGCAATCAACCCCTACCCGCTTCCCTTACAGTTTTTTCACCCTGGGTGGATCTGACCCAGGAAGCGCTGTATTCACCCGAGTGCGAGCCAGTTTTGCAACCACGCTGGACCGCCAAGGCTGCGAAACTCTACGCCGGCCAGGAATCTCTGCGCAACCCCCTGGTTTCACCAATTTTCGGCAATCTTGAGGGTTTACCCCCGATCCTGATCCAGGTCGGGAGCCAGGAAATTCTGCTCAACGATGCGGAGCGACTCGCAAGTGCCGCCACAAAGGCCGGGGTGAAAACTCACCTTGAGGTGTTTAACAGCCTTTGGCACGTTTTCCAGGTTCACAGCGGTCAGCTGGACCGAGCTACAGCCGCCGTGCAAGCCGCTGGCGAGCATATCAGAGAGCATCTGGCAGACTGAGCTTACCGAGCACAAGCGCCTCTTTGCGCTGTCTCGGCCATTGTTTGATGTGCCACTCCAGCTTTGAAGCCCGGCTACGGTCACCCGCCGGTGAACAGAACACCAATTCCAGTGGACCCTTCCCTCTCAGGCTTCGCGCTCCCTTGGGGGTTCCGCCCTGATGTTCGGCGAAGCGTCGGGATACATCTGTGCTAATACCGGTATAAAGCGCGCCATTAGCGGTGCGGACCATGTAGACAAACCAGTCACTGGCCATCTGCCAGCCTCCGCTCACGCTCTTTCACCTTTTTCTGTTGTAACCAGAGGCCCATCATAATCAGCACCAGGCCAGTGTAGGTCGACGGTAGAATCTGTTCTCCAAGAATAAAATAGATAAACACGAGAGACAGGAAAGGCGAAATGAAGATCAGATTGCTTACCCTGGAGGTGTTTTCCGCCTTTTTCATGGCATAAGACCAGAGTACAAAGGCGATGCCCATCTCAAACACACCCACGTATACGGCCGCCACCAGTGAACCCGTTAGCGGCAACGCCAAGCCTTCCGTCCACCAACAGATCAGTGCAATCACCGGAAGGGCGAACAGAAAGTTCAGAAACAGCCCTACCACAGGGTCGCGCGTATCACGGGTAGCAATAATCCAGTAGGAGGCCCAGACAATCGTACTGCCGATTGCCAGTGAGACGCCCAGCGGATCTGAGAAACTGAGAGTGGTAACGGCGCCACGAGTGGCGATCACCACAACCCCGGCGTAACAGACCAGCCCGGCAAGAATATCCAGCTTGCGCAACCGATGCCCCAGAAAAGGCACCGATAGATACGCCAAAACCAACGCCCAGGTATAATTTAACGGCTGCGCCTCTTGGGCAGGCAGTCGGTCAAAAGCGCCGAATAGCAGAAAGTAATACAGGCAGGGGTTAATCAGCCCCATACCAAACGACTGAACGTATTGCTTTTTGCGCAACGAAAACACCAGATGCCAGCGCTTCTGCAACAGCAGAATGCACCCCATAACCAACACAGACGAGGCGCAGGCAACCAGCAGCATTTGCACCGGCGCCAGATCCGCAAGCGCCAGTTTGAAGGCCGTAGCAACCGTAGACCAGAGCAGAACCGTGCCCAGCCCATACAGCATGGCTGTTTTCTGATCGGTCATTACGACTCTCCTTTCGGCTCTTGTGCACTGGCGCTTTCGGGGCCGGGTTTATGACTGCTTTCACTGGTCGGTTGGCCCGCTGCCAGCCACCGATACAAGGTGCGTCGGTTAACGCCCAGAATCTGCGCCGCCCGGCGCTTGTTGCCATTCACCGCCTGCATCACTTCGCGCACATAGTCTTGTTGCAGGTGTTCCAGTGTCGGCCATTCAGCGATGTTTCCACCGGAACGGGTGACTTGCGGGCTGATCGTACCACCCTGACGTTTCCGGATCCGCTCAGGCAGATGATCGGGCTGAATGGTATCGCCCTCACAGAAGGTAACGGCCCTTTCGATGGCGCTACCCAGCTCGCGGACATTACCCGGAAACGGATAATCCATCAAAGTGCGGGAGCTTACCTCACTGAGCTTGAGAAATCCGCGCTGATGCCGCCGCGCCGCCTCCCGTAAAAAATGCATCGCGAGCAGATCGACGTCATCACCCCGCTCTCTCAGCGCCGGAATACGCAGGCTGAGGGTTTCCAGCCGGTAGTATAGATCTTCCCGGAAGCTTCCCTCGCGTACGGCCTTGAGCAGATCCACATGGGTGGCGGCGAGAATTCGCACATCCACCGGCTCTTCCTGATCCGAACCAACCGGTTTAACCATGCCCTCCTGCAAGACCCGGAGCAGCTTTGCCTGCAAGGCCAGGGGCATTTCTCCAATTTCGTCCAGCAACAAAGTGCCGCCGTGAGCTTCTGCGAACAGGCCTTTGCGGGCCTGGCGGGCGCCGGTGAAAGCGCCTGCCTCATGACCGAAAAACTCACTCTCCATTAACTCTCCGGGGATACCCGCGCAGTTAACTGCAACAAAAGGCCCAGACGCCCGGCCGCTGGCCCGATGAATAGCTCTCGCCACCAGCTCCTTACCGGTGCCACTTTCGCCACAGATCAGCACTGCGGCTTCGCTACGGGCAATTTGCCGGATGTCAGACCGGAGCCGAGCCATGCTCTCATGCTCACCAATCAGGCCGAGAGAATCATCCGCGCCTTTGTGCGCAAGAAACTGCTGCAGTTGCCGGGAGAGATCGGCCTGGGTCAGCAACCGGCGTATTTTCAGGCGCAGATGGTCAGTGGACAACGGCTTGGTGAGAAAATCATCCGCCCCGGCTTTTAATGCATCAACTGCCTGATCAACGGTTCCGAACGCAGTAATGATGATAAAAGGCAGGCTATGGCCGTCAGTCTGAGCCGCCTTGAGAAGCTCCAGTCCGTCTCCATCCGGCAGACGAAGGTCAGAGACAACCAGATCCGGTGTTTCGTCAGCAAGCAGCCGGCAGCCCTCGTTTACCGTGCTGGCGCGAGTTACGCGATAGCCATCCAACTCGAGCTCTTCACTTAACAACAGGCTCAGACTGGCATCATCTTCCAACAGCAGGATCGTTATCTGATGTTCGCTCATGCCGCTGCCTCCACCGGCCAGAACAGGCTCATCCGGCATCCGCCTGCGTCATTGTTCCCGATTTCAATCCGGCCACCGTGCTCTTTCAGTACGCTGCTGACGACCGCTAGCCCGAGCCCTGTGCCTTCTCCGGCTGGCCGGGTACTGTAAAAAGGCTCAAACACAGCTTCCCGTTTTTCCAGCGCTATGCCGGGGCCATCGTCGTCTACCCGCACCTCCCACTCGTTATCGTCTCGATGCAACGACAAAATAACTTCAGAACGAGCGGCCTGACAGGCGTTGCGTACCACATTAAGACACGCTAACTCCAATCTCACGGGTTCCGCCCTGACCCTGGCGTCCGCATCAAGGCCCTCACTCAGCAAGCGTTTGCCGCGGCATTTAACGTCCTCAGCAGCACGATCCAGCACATCCCTGAGGACGGCATCAAGACTGATCGGCCGCCTTGAATCCGGCACATGGCGAAAGCAGTCCAGAAGCTGCTGAATAATCGTGGTCATGCGCCCCACCTGATAGCCGATATCATCCAGCTGCCGGCGCTGATCATCCGTGAGTTCGTGTCGCGCCAGAATGTTTGCGCGCCCCTGAATCACGTTCAAAGGCGCGCCCAGTTCGTGCGCGACACCCCCGGCCACGCGCCCGATCATGGCAATCTTTTCCTGGTACTCCAGACGCTCGGCAAGCAGACGCTCTTTGATCACACGCTGCTGTATTTCCTCTTCGGCCCGCGCCATGCGCTCGCCCATGTCCCGCACACCACCGTATATCTGCCGCAATTCACGGGGGCCTGACGGCTCCGCATCAAGGCGCCAATGCCCGGGAGCCAAACCCGCCATCGTGCTCAATAGCCGGCTTACATGCCGGCCCACTGCACCGTAATGCCCGAGCACCACCACCAGAATGATCGTTATCGCCAGAGCAGACCAGATAGACACAGCCCACAGGCGGCTTGAGGCCAGAAGCTCATGGAAGTCACTGCGTCTGCGGGTTATCTGCAGCAACCCCTGTATCCGGCCGTCGTCGGCTACCAAGGGCGTAAAGTGCGAGAACACGGATTGCCCGTCGACCCAGCGAAAAGCTCCTCCAAGCTCGCCACTGTTGATAACCTGCTCAGCACTCGCGCTGTTCCCCACATCTGTATCAGCCAGGCCGAGGCTGGCGATTCGAGTGCCGCCTTTGTCGAATACCGATGCCCCCGACACACGACCAATCCGGAAAATCGATTTCAGGGAATCGCCCATTACCAATTCGTCTTTTTCCTGCATCGCCCGGGAAAGCGGTCCGCTGGCAGCGCGGGCGACCAGCTCCAGGTCTTCCCGCAGTCGGTCATTCAGGGCTCGTTCTACGGCACCAAACCCCAAATAAATGGCAAGCCCGCTGATGACAAGCAAAGGAACAACAATGCTCAACACCAGAGTCAGCTGTATCGATCCAAAGACCTGGCCGGCATTTCTGAGGGAAGTTTTCATTCTGGCTCCAGCGACATAATTGCCACACATTTCTGCCACATGTGGCATTTCGCCACAACCTTCATTACGTGAGATTAACCAACGAATAACGTCAACCGTATGTTTTAAAAGTAAATTATTTCAAACCAGAAAACTGGCACGGTGTTTGATTAGTCCTTGGTGATCGCAAATGAAACAGGAGAAGTCGATTATGAATATGAACAAATTACTCGTATCCATTACCGCATCCATTACCCTGCTGGCCACCGCACCCACCATGGCGGACCAGACCCAGCAAAGCCCGGCAGCCACCGATTCCAGCGGCTACTCGAACCCCGCAGCAGCGGGCACTCAGAAGACCGACTACAACGACGCTGAACTGAAAAAGTTCATCGCAGCACAGGAAGGCATTACCAAAGTGCGCGAAGAGTACATCGAGAAAATTGAAGCAGCGGATTCCCAGCAGAAAGCTCAGGAACTGCAGATGGAAGCCAACGATGAGATGGTATCGGTTATCGAGGATTCAGGCATGGACATCCCAACCTATAATGCCATCGCCACGGCCTACAGCAGCGAGCCGAAAGTACGTAACCGTATTGAAGCGCTGATGTAAACGCCGGTCGAAACCGGACAAGCTGTTCGTCAGTTATGCCCCGTCAAGCGCGGGGTTTTTTGTGTTATAGCGCCAGAGATTTTACAGATCAGCTAACCGAAACTGGCACCGAGACAAACCTGACGCCCTGGCGAGCCAGCTCAGCAGAACCACGTGCCGTAAGCTCGGAAATAAACTGAAACTGCTCTTTGGGATCAAACGGGTAGGCCTTCAACCGATAGTGCATACCCCAAGGCTTGTTGAAAACAATCACCAGCACAGGTTGCCAGGTCTTTGTTCGCGGGCTGGTGAAGGCTACGTCCCTGAGCAGCTCACGTACCCGGCTGACATCATGGTTCGCCTCAAGATGAAAGTCTGCCACGCACATCAGGTTATCGGTGCCATCGTTGCCGTTGGCAATCAAGGAGTCCCACAACTTGTTATGAGGGATGATCACAACCGTGTCATCCGGGGTGACAATCTCGGCCGCACGCGTGCCTATGGCCCGCACTTCACCGTATTGCCCATCCACTTCAATCCAGTCTCCGGGGCGATAAGGCATCTCATAAAGGGTAACAATGCCGGCAATCAGGCTGTTTGCGTAATCCTTGAAAGCAAAGCCCAGCGCCAGAGCCAGAGCGCCAAAAATGGCCACCATGTTTTCAAATGATGGCTTCACCAGAATCGGAACTACGATCACAATCGTGGCGAGAATAATTAGCAGCCGAAGCAGAGGCACGGAGGCCAGAAGGTAAAGGCGCGGCTTGCCGCCAAGCTTTTCAGCAACGCGGGGAAGCACTTTTTGGACCGCCACCATGATCAACGAGGCGATGACGATAACAAGCACGGCCTGCAGCAGCGCCTGCCCTGTTATGGACGCGAAAGCATCCTTGATTCCAAGATCATCGATCATAATCGCTCCTAGAACTGATCAACCGGAAATCCCCAACTCTGCAGGTGGCGCCTGACAGTGGGATATCCGATAGGTGTTACTCGCCAACGTTCATCGGACTGTTCCCAGACAACCAACTCAGCCCGCTTTAGCCGCGACAGCACCAGGCTCAGCTCGTACGTGGAAACACCCGTAACCACTTCCAATGAGGCCATATCAAGGCCGTTGTGCAGCAACAATCCGTGCAGCACGAAGCCGGTGACACTCTCCTTGCTCTGGGGCATGGTCGGAAGGCTCAGCCTCTCCAACGGTACAACCCAGCAATCCGCCGTTTGGCTTTGCTTTTCGGTCTTTTCATCGGCATCTTCCAGCTTGGTGTCATCATCTGGTCGCGCCCGCAGGGATCGCTGCCAGATTGCCAGGGCTACGCCGGGGTTACCGCGAGAGGTGGCGGCCAGGTCTCGCAGAAAGTTGCTGTATTTGCGCTTTTTACTGTCTTTATCTTTTTCATTTTCGTCTGTTTCGGCCAAAGGCAACACATAGTAGCCATCGCCCGTCATCCTTGCGATCACGGTTGACTTACCGCTACCCGACGCCAGGTACGTGAACCAGGCTCCCAGCCGCTCAGCATCCATGGGCCCCGGTGTCCAGGGCGACATCTGGGCGTTCTCAAGATAATGTCCCCAGTACCGCCAGCACCAGCTCGAGCACCCCACTATACCCGCACCCGTATCGCCATTCGCGATCCGACGAAACAGTTCCTTGACCAGTGACAGGCCTGAAAGGCGACGCAGCCAGAAATCAGCAAGCTCGGGAATCACCCAGGGGCGTGATAAATCCTGCCGATCCCACCACTCATTTGCTTCATGATCGTCAAATGACAGAGTATCCGGCGGTAAAATGATGGCCCATTCTTCTCCGCCACTTTCGATCGAGCCTGACTGCCCAGGCTCTGGAAATCTCGCGAGTGCCTGCTGCACTCCAGAAAATGGCGGCGCCACCAGGAATGCGACTTCCCGGCTAAGTGAGCCCTCGGTGCGTGCGCGCTCGAGGCCACACGCAATGGCTGTCGCCTGATCTGAATAATCCGGTTCTGGCGCCAGCCGGTTCTGCTGGGAGGCTGATAGCTCTGGCAGCTCATCCATGCTTTCAAAAGGTTCTTCTGCCTGAGACACCCCTGCCTGCAACTGCTTAAAAGCATGGCCAATCGCATCCTTGAGCGAGCGCCGCACAGAGGTCTGCGGCAGTGCCCACTGCTCAGCGGGCATCAAGCCGCCTGGAAGACATGGGTCGGCTTTGTTCTCGTTGGTTTTATCCTTCAAAAAAACAGCTCCTGCATGGCCAGCGGCTACCCGATTTACTCAGGCACCAACCAGCTGTGTTCGTGAGAAAGGCCCAGCGCAGACTCTCCGGCAATATCCTCAATCATGGCAGCAAACCGATTGTCAAACCCCCAAGGGGGATTAACAACCAACAGGCCTGAGCCAGTCATGCCTCGCTCAGGGGGCGTTTTCAGATGGACTTCGCTGCACCACACCTTGCGCAACCCGCCATCCTTCACAGCTTGTTTCAGAGTGGGATGCAAACCACTGGTAAGCACCGGATACCAGACAAGATAAACACCGTGGCGGCACTTCTGCCATGCTTTGAGCAGAGTCTCGGCAACATCAGAGTACTCGGATTTGATCTCGTAGGAGGGGTCAATCAACACCATCAGTCTGGGTTGCGAAGGGGGCAGCCGCCTCAACAGCCCCTTCAGGCCGTCTTCGTGCATAACGCGCACTCCCTGCTCTGCCGCCCAACCGGCAAGCTGGCCACTTTCAGTGGGATGCAATTCAAACGCCGTCAATGAATCACCCGGGCGCAGGAACTGGCGAAACCAGGCGGGGGATCCGGGATAAACTGTCAAACGGCCATCACCTGCGTTGAAGCGCGACAACACCTTCATAACCGGCTGCCAGTCTTCGGAAACCAAATCGTTACGGCTGGCCCAGAGTTTTTGCACACCAGAGTCTGCTTCCGCGGTTTTACGGGCGCGCTCGCTCGTGAGGTCGTAGATAGCGCTCCCAGCGTGGGTATCAAAGCCGGCGATAGCTGAAGACTTTGACTGCATCATGGAAAGAGCAAGTGTTAGCGCAGCGTGCTTCTGAACATCCGCAAAGTTCCCGGCGTGGAAGGCGTGAAGATAACTCAGCATAAATCGGCTCCCTGTAAACAGGAGCTATTAAGCCCGAGCGCACGCCATCAGTGCAAGGGACCCTCTGAAAAACGCTCCCTGACTCAACGCCAAAGCACTCTTGTGTTATGGCGCTTTAGCAAACATAATTGCGAACGATAATGCATCCTATTACCATGCTCGTTCCTGAAATTCCGGAGTTATCAATGACAACAATGTTTCGACCGGGCCCTCTCGCGCTCACTATTGCCGCGATAATGAGCTCGGGCTGCGCCAACATCACCCCGTCAGATTCAGCAGCCTCTCAACCAGCCACCAAAACGTCGGTTGTAGAGCACTACGCTGACGTGGCACACGCCGGATATGAGGACGCCCTGATTACAGCCAAGGCACTGGACAAGGCTACTGATCGGTTAATTTCCAATCCTACAGAAGCCAACATGAAAGCGGCCAAGGAAGCCTGGCGTGCAGCACGCGTGCCCTATCAGCAAACAGAAGTTTTCCGCTTCGGCAATGCGGTTGTGGATGACTGGGAGGGACAGCTGAACGCCTGGCCCCTGGACGAAGGACTGATTGATTATGTACAGACCGACGATTACCAGTATGAACTGGGCAACGCAGGCGCAACCGCGAACATCATTGAGAGCAAACGCATCAACGTGGGTGGCGAAACTCTCGATGTATCAAACCTCACTCCCGAACTCCTTGCTGGGTTGAACGAAATTGGCGGTTCGGAAGCAAACGTTGCTACCGGCTACCATGCCATCGAGTTCCTGCTCTGGGGCCAGGATTTGCACGGCTTTGAGCAGGGCAACGGCGAACGCCCTGTAAGCGATTATGCCACCGGTGCCGATTGCACCAATGGCAACTGCGACCGCCGGGGTGAATACCTTGACGCTGTATCCGATCTTCTGGTTTCTGATCTGGAGTGGATGGTCGCACAGTGGGCGCCAGGTGGCTCTGACAACTACCGGAGCCAGCTTATGAATGCTGATGCCAACGAAGGTGTGCAGAAAATGCTGTTCGGCATGGGCTCCCTGTCGCTGGGCGAGCTGGCTGGCGAGCGCATGAAGGTGGCCCTTGAAGCCAACTCCTACGAAGACGAGCATGACTGCTTCAGTGACAACACCCACAACGCTCACTATTACAATGGTCAAGGCATCCAGAACGTATACACCGGCACCTATCGCCGCGTAGACGGTAGCCTGGTAACAGGCCCATCCCTCTCTGATCTGGTAGAACAGAGCAACCCCGAGCTGGATGCTCGCCTGAGCGCGCAACTGGATGCTTCAATGAAGGCTCTGGGCATGATGAAGGCCAAGGCCGAATCAAGCCAGGACCCCATGCCGTTTGATATGATGATTGCACCAGGCAACGCCAAGGGTGCAAGCGTTGTGAACGGCGCGATCATGGCATTGGTTGAACAGACCGGTTCCATTGAGCAGGCAGCTCGCCAACTGGGCCTTGAAGCCCTGTCGCCGGACGACGCCGGCCACTCTTTCTGATCGCAAGCCAGAAAGTGATTGATACCCCGGGGGCACAAACAGCCCCCGGTATTCACGGAACAAGAACAAGCCATGGAAAGCCCGCTTTGAGAAGAGCGGACTTTCCATGGCTTATTCAATTGTGTGGTAAGAAATAATGACCAGAAAACGACTAATGACTGCGTTGCTGCCGTTGCTGCTCGGCAGCGGCCTGCCAGTGCATGCCGATACCTATGCAGGTTTTCCGTTGCAGAAAACGCCAAATACCGGCGGAGACGGCACAGTTGAGCAGTTCGACACCAATGCGTACTCCTTGCCCCAGGGCAACCTCTCAATGACCAAACGCCTGGACTTCAGCGTTGGTAACAGTTTTTTTCGCAACCCGTGGGTAGAAGCACCTTCCAGCACCACAGCGCGGGACGGTTTAGGCCCCCTGTTCAACACCAACTCCTGCCAGGGCTGCCACATCAAAGACGGTCGCGGACACCCTCCCGGAATCGATGAACCGCCTGTATCGCTGTTCCTGCGCCTGGCCGTTCCGGCAGACCCCGTGGCTGACGCCGAAATTCTGCTTACCCATGGCTTCAAACCGGCGCCCGTATACGGCAGCCAGCTGCAAACGGCAGCCCTGCCCGCCGCCAAACCAGAAGCCGACATGGTGCTGACATGGAACAAACTGACCAAAACCCTGGCTAACGGCACCGAGGTGGAGCTGCGAGAGCCTTTGTACCGGATAGAGAACCCTAATTATGGCCCTCTGCCCGACGATCTTCAGATCTCTCCCCGGGTCGCACCACCCATGATAGGAATGGGGCTACTGGAAACCATTCCAATTGCCGATATCGAGGCCTTGGCCGACCCACAGGATGCAGACGGGGATGGTATTTCCGGCAAACTGAATCAGGTTTGGGATCTGGCTACCAACCAGATAACACCCGGCCGGTTTGGTTGGAAAGCCGCCGAACCAAACGTAAACCAACAGAGCATGGGCGCGTTTGCCGGCGATATGGGGCTGACCTCCAGCCTGAAGCCCGCCACGGACTGCACATCAGAACAGGCCTGTGATGGCTTTCCCGAGGGTGGCCAGCCGGAAGTCAGCGACAAGATCGCAAACTTTGTCATCTTCTATGCCAAGAGTCTGGCCGTGCCGGCACGACGCAACATGGAAGATCCATCTGTGCAGAAAGGCGCACAGCTGTTTAACGCGACCGGATGCGCCGGGTGTCACACTCCCCGGCACGTCACAGGAACAGACGCAAAGCGCCCGGACCTGAGCAATCAGACCATCTGGCCCTATACCGACATGCTGTTGCACGACATGGGGCCTGCCCTTGCCGATGGCCGCGATGAGTTTTTGGCCAATGGTAGCGAGTGGCGCACGCAGCCGCTCTGGGGCATTGGCATGGCACAAACAGTCAATCCGCAAGCGGGGTTCCTGCATGATGGACGGGCGCGAACTCCGGAAGAAGCCATACTCTGGCATGGCGGTGAAGCCGCGCCAGCCGTGGCACGCTTCAGCCAGTTCAGCGCCGATAATCGTCGGGCTCTGCTCGATTTCCTGAATTCACTTTAAAGGAGCCCGATATGAAGCGACTGACACTAACGCTTTGCCTCGCCTCAACTCTGGCCATCGCTCCAGTGATGGCGGCTAGCACCAACAGTGCAGATAACCCCAGTGCTGACTATCGGAAGCAATGGCACAGCAACATTCTCACGGGCTACCAGAGCTTGGCGACACAAAGCCAAGCCCTGGCAAAACGGGCAGAGACATATTGCCAGGCCCCCTCACCCGAAGGGCTTGAGAAGACCAAACAGGCCTGGCTGGAGGCATTTCTCGCTTGGCAGCAGGTTCGTTTCGTGGATTTTGGCCCCGTAGAACAGGGAAACCGCGCCTGGCAATTCCAGTTCTGGCCGGATCCCAAAAACCTGGTGGCGCGCAAAGCTTCCTACCTGCTCAAAGATGATGCACCGATAACGCCTGAAAAAATCAGCGAGTCCGGTGTCGCTGTGCAAGGCTTCCCGATGGCCGAATACCTGCTGTACGACCAGGCATTCAACAAGGGCGAGAGAGCGCTTCCTGTAGATCACACCTGCAAATTGCTGGTTGCAGTAACCCGTCATATCGCCGACAACGGCGAAACACTGACCCGTGACTGGAAACGTTTTCAGAGCAACTACCTTGGCAGTGAACAGTACACAGATACAACCATCCGGGCGGCGATGGCCGGACTGGAAATTCTTGAAGAACGCCGCCTGGCTACGCCCATGGGATTGCGCGGCAACGGCAAGCGCTCGGTATACAGAGCCGATGCCTGGCGCAGCGAGGCCAGCCTGGTTGCTGCTGACGCGAGCGTTCGGGGGCTTAAGCATCACTTTCTGCCGGCTTTCTCAAAGCTCCTCAAGGATCGGGGACAAGCCGACCTGGCTGAGAATATAGATCAGCAGTTTAATGAAGTTCTCGCAAACTTCCCGGAACTTGACCGCCCAATGGCGCCGCTACTGGCTGACGATAACGCGTTCAGATCCTTGCAAAGCCTTTATATAGACGTGACTCAGCTAACTGCACTGGTGAACGACCAAGCGGCCATTGAGCTCGGCGTCGTACGCGGTTTTAATTCCAGCGACGGAGACTGAGGAAAGGCACATGCCTGAACTGACTCGCAGAAGCCTTATTAAAACAGCCTTTGCCGGCAGCGCAGCACTCACGCTATCCGGTTGCAACATACTGCCTCAAAAAGCCGGCAACAAAGGCCAGCAGCAGTACACGGGTGCGATCGGCCTGCCTGACGGCGGCTTTGCCGTGGGAGCCATAGCGCCGGATGGCAAAATGCTCTGGCAATCGCCGGTACAAACCCGCTGTCACAGTGGCTGCAACCGCCCGGGCACGGCGGAAGTGTTGTTCTTTGAGCGCCGGCCTGGCTGGGCGTTCTACGTTCTCAATAGCAAAACGGGCGGACAGCTGCATCGCATTGAAGCCGCCGGAGGCGAACACTTTGTGGGCCATGGAGTGTTCTCAACAGACGGCCGATTTCTGTACGCTCCGGTTAACCGTTATGAATCCGGAGAGGGCATCATCGCGGTGTACGACAGTCATCAGCGTTATCAGCGGGTGAATACCTTTGAGCTGAACGGCACAGGCCCGCACCAGATCACGCTGCACCCGGACGGACAAACGCTGATCGTGGGGCTGGGAGGCATTCTCACCCACCCGGATTACGACCGCATCAAGCTCAATCTGGGCACCATGGAGCCTGCGCTGATTTTGATGGATAGATCCTTTGGTGAGATTCTTGCCCGGTTCCAGCCATCCCACCACCAGCTAAGCACCCGGCATGTGGATGTGGCACCAGACGGCACCATTTATGCCGCCTACCAGTACCAGGGGCCAGCCCATGAACTGCCGCCGCTGGTAGCCATGTACAACAATGGGCGCTATGAAGAGATCGCCTTTGGTGAGGCCATTCACCGGGAGCTGGGCAATTATATCGCCAGCATAGTCGCACACCCGGAAAATGATCTGGTTGCCATTGCCTCGCCGGTTGGAGGTACAGCACTGATATTCAACGGTCGTTCAGGAGAGGTTGTTGAAAAAGCCACCATCGCAGACTGTGCCGGTGTTGAAGCGCTGGCAGGAGGAGACTTTCTGGTATCCTCAGGCCGTGGCAAGCTGGTTCGCATGGGCAAGGGTAAGCCGGCAGCAGAGATTGCCAGTATGCCTGTTCAATGGGATCATCACCTGGTGTAAAAAACGCTGATCTGTATTCCGGGGTTCAGGGGTGCCGGCCCGGCTGGTATCCTTGGCCATCCATTTCCCGGAGGATGGCGGCTTGTCCCAGCAACAGACACCCCTACAGAAAAACACCACTTCGCAAGAGAGCACCCAGGCAACAGCCGGTGTACTCGAGCGATCTGTTGACCGGCTCTACAGCCTGATCGCAAACGAGGAAGACGCCCGGGTCTGCAGAGACATCCCGGCGGAAGCCTGCCATGTGGTGCCACGTAACTTCTTTCTGATTCTGGCAGCCAACGTACTGACCAAACTGGGCGACCTCTTGATCAGCCCCAAAACGGTGCTCGCGTGGCTGATGAGTGCCATTGGAGCACCGGCTCTGGTGGCCTGGCTTGTTCCTATCCGGGAATCCGGCTCCATGGTGCCCCAAATGATGATCGCAGCCTGGGTTCGCCGCAAACCTGTGCGCAAATGGTTCTGGACAATTGGCAGTTTTGGTCAGGCGGTCAGTGTTGCAGCCATGGCTGCTTGCGTCTGGTTTCTTGAGGGCTATACCGCCGGTGGTGGCATTATCGCCGCGCTGATTGTGTTTTCCCTGTCACGGGGCTTCTGCTCCGTGGCCATGAAAGACGTACAAGGGAAGTGCATCCCGAAAACCCGCCGAGGCAGACTCTCGGGCCTTGCAGCCACCATAGGCGGCACCGCAACCGTTATCCTGACTGTTTTGCTGTTCTGGGAGCGCGGCAACCCCACCTTGGCATTTTACAGCCTGTTACTCCTGCTGGCGGCCGTTCTCTGGATCATTGCCGGGCTCTTGTTCGCAGGCGTGGAAGAACACGATGGTGAAACCGGCGGCGGTGGCAACGCCCTCACCGAAGCCTTTCATAGCCTGTCGCTTCTGCGCGATGACGCGCCTTTTCGTAACTTCGTTATTACTCGCGCACTGCTGCTGTGTTCGGCTCTGGCCTCGCCCTATTTTGTCGTGCTGGCTCAGAAAGAATCAGATACAGGCTTGATGCTTGGCGTGTTTCTTCTGGCAAGCAGTCTGGCCAGCTCTGTATCCGCCAGCTTCTGGGGTTGGATGGCCGATTCGTCAAGCCGCCGGGTGATGATTCGCGGTGCCGCTATCGCCAGTGCTGTGTCCCTGAGTGTTGGGCTGACAGCCATGTTTGCTGGCACAGGCGTGGGCAATGGCTGGTTTTATCCGCTCGCTTTCTTCGTACTGAGTATTGCCCATGCAGGTGTAAGACTGGGCCGGAAGACTTATCTGGTGGACATGGCGGGGGGGAACAAGCGCACAGACTACACGGCCGTCAGCAATACCGTGATCGGCTTTTTGCTGCTTGCGACCGGTGGATTGACTGCATTGCTCTCACTGATATCAAACGCTGCTGTAATCGTCGTGCTCGGATTAATGGGCCTGGCCGGAACCTTCAGCGCAATTCGATTAAAAGAGGTAACCGACGACTGAATCTCCCGTCGCCGGCCAGAGACTTCAGTGACTTCAGACAGGTGCCTTGCCATCATTAAGTGCCAGGGCACCTTTCACAATGCGGTAGATCAGCCAGATCGAGATGCCCAGAAGAATGAACCACCCAATAATAATAAACGTGGTCACAACACCAATAACTGACCACAAGAGCCCTATCCAGAAGGTGCGAATCTGCCAACGGAAATGCGGCTCAACCCAGGTGCCGGCAACGTCGTCCAGTTTGACGTAATTGATGATCACACCAACCAGCCCGGTAATCCCTCCCAGAAAAAACGACAGCCCCTGCAGGATATAGACCACTACAGCCAGGTTACGCACGGGGTCGGAGCGACGGGACAACTCATCCGTGTGTGCGTCGGCAGGAATGAATTCCGAATCAGCCAAGTCGTATCTCCTTTGTCTGTATGAACTGCCAGTTTAACACAGCCTCTGAAGCAGCTCTCAGGCTCTGAAGATCAGTGTTTATCCGGACGATACCCGAGCCGGAACCCACCCCAATGCCTGCCATTCACATAAATCGGAACAGACAGATCATGCATCACCTCACCTGTGTCACGGCGGTAGGTCTGCAGCAGCATCTTCTCTTTGTGGCTACCACAGCGAATGCCCGTGCGATCGTTAAACAGGCGCTTGCTTCGGCTGCGCACGAGATCAACCGCGGGATCGCCGGTTGGTGCGTGGGCAAACTCACGGTTATGGGTAGGTATATAACCGTCCGGTGCTGCAACAATCGCAAACACCAGAGCCGGGTGTGAGCTCTTCACCTGTTCCTGGACAACAGGCAGGTTCTTGTCAGTAAACGTATCAAAGCTGCTTGAATACTTTACAGGCTGAGTCCCCTGGATCGGTGTTCTCGTTTTATCAAACAACTTGCTTTCAGTCAGCTTGCCATCGCGGATAGCCTGCTCAAACATTTGGCCGATCTGCTCTGCGCCATCCCGGGTCTGGTCGTAGAAGAACCTGTGATAACTGGACCCGCTGTTAAGTGCAAACGCCGCGTTAGCTAATTCCGAAAGCTCCATCAGCGTGGCCGCCTGCTCTGCCAGTGACGCAACACTATTATCACTCTCGGAGATCTGATCCCTGACGGTTTCGATAGCCGAGAACACATGATTCAGGCTGAGCTCGTTGCTCTGATCAATCTCGGCGATGCGCGCCACCTGTTGCTGAACCCGATCAGACTGTTCCCGTATCTGGTCAAGCCGCTCACCGACGGTCTCCACCGATGTAAGCCCATCCTCGACACTGCGGGCAAGGTCTCCAATTCGGGTGACAATCAACGCAGTATCTGACCGGATCTCCTGCAGCGTTTCAGCCACCTCGCCAGTGGCCTGAGCTGTGCGGCCTGCCAACTGCCGGACTTCATCTGCAACCACCGCAAAACCGCGCCCCTGATCTCCGGCCCGGGCGGCTTCAATGGCCGCATTAAGCGCCAGCAGGTTCGTCTGTTCTGCAATACCCTTAATGGTGGTGGTTACGCCCTGAATCTTGTTGGATTTTTCGTTAAGCTCCTGGATCAGGCGAAGATTTTCACCGGACTGCTGATGCACCACCCTGATGCTGTCAATTGCCGAGGTGAGGGCTTGGCGTCCCTCCGCGCTGGTCTGACTATTCTGCAAGGCCATGGCGGCCGCATCCGTCGCCTGCTGTGAAGACTCCCTGACGGTTTCAGTAATCTGCCCGGCGTGATCGGCCATCTGCGCGGTTTCCTGAACCTGGAGATCGAGCCGCAGCTTGAGCTGATCCGCCGCATACGAAACCTGGGCGGCAGATATGGCACTTTTATCCGCACTGCCAGATAGCGTTTTTACCAGCTCCTGGCCCGATCGGGCATCGGCAAGTAATTGCTGACACCGTGAATGCAGAGGGTGAGTTTCTTCCAGTGTTCCATCCGTCAGCCCCGCCAGCCCACGATCTACCGGCTCAAGAATCCTCATGACCAGGAATAAGGCTGCAACAACAAGGCCTATGATCAGCCCGATAAGCAGTGATGCCGTATCCAGGCCCAGAAATGGCGCCATCAGAAAGCCTGCAACCGCAAGAACAAGTGCGATTACGGTCCCCAAAAATATCGTTGCACGATCAAGCAACCCCATAAAAACCTCGTCGTTGTTATTGCTTCTGATAGGTACACGGTTGTCCGCTCACTTAACAGACTAAGGAATTGAAACGGGTTAATAACTCATACTTTAGTTGACTTATGTATCTTAACGGCCGGATTGAGCGCTTCTTAAAACAAAAAAACCGCAAACCCTGTAAGCCTTTCTCATCAGGCCACCAGGTTTGCGGTTTTCAGGAAGGTTGGTTCGCAGCTCAGGCGCCAATCACACCTTTGTCGTCGCGAGTAATGATGACAGTTGCATCCCGGGGGTGGTCACCTTCGCTGCCAAAGGGCCAATCCATGGCCGGGTGCTGAATATTCACGAACATGGTTCTGACATCCGGCGTTGTTACAACACCGGTTACCTCACAACCCTTTGGCCCCACGAAGAACCGACGGATATCCCGGGTAACGGGGTTGGCCGCGAGCATCATATTATTTTGATACGGTGCGGCGTCAGAGCCATCTGTCTGAATCCAGAGACGGCCATTGTAGTCAAACCACAAGCCATCCGGGCTGTTGAAGATGTTGTCGTCGTTCAGCTCTATAGCAACCTCCCCATCCACAATTGTTTCTGTGCCCTGCTCTCCGGCAAAGACAAAGATATCCCATTGAAAGCCTGTTGCGGCAAAATCGTCATTACCTTCGCTCCAGCGGATAATGTGGCCCGTACGGTTTTCTGCATTGGGATTCGCCGCATCAACCTGTTCCTCAGTGCGCCGGGAGTTATTGGTCAAGGTGAAATAGACCTTACCTGTATTCGGATCTACAGCGCCCCACTCCGGGCGGTCCATAGGCGTAGCTCCTGCAATATCCGCCGCCAGCCGCGTATTCAGCAAAACGTCCGCCTGATTATCAAAACCGTCAAACAGAACATCGCCAACCCTTGAGCCCTGCGCAGCCTCAACACTGGCCACAAAGGCTGGATCGTCAAGCGTCAGAGGCAACCAAATACCAGAACCGTCGTCATTGAAGCGCGCGACATACAGGGTGCCCTCATCCAGCAAATATCCACTGGCGGTTGCGGCGTAATATGGCCGCGAGGAGACAAACTTGTAGATGTACTCAAAGCGCGAATCGTCACCGGAGTAACAGACAACGGGCTTGCCTTCTTCTACCGGCGCAAAAATAACGCCTTCGTGTCCAAACCGGCCGAGAGCCGTGCGCTTCTGTGGCTTACTCTCTGGCGTAAACGGATCGATCTCGACCATATAACCGAAGGTGTTTGCCTCGTTCCGATAGTCGTCTGCCGCGCTCGGTGCCACGGGTGTGACGTCAAACCGTATATATTGATCATCACTGCCCTCGGCAAGTTCCCAGTCGTAACGGGTGGCACCGCCAACACCATGACGGGTCTGTTCCCGTGGCTGCATTTGCGAGCTGTTTGCGAAGTAACCGTACCAGTTCTCCTCGGCCGCAAGGTAGGTCCCCCAGGGCGTGGGGCCCATTGAACAGTTGTTCAGCGTGCCCCGCGTCTGGGTGCCGTTCTTGCTGAAGCGGGTCGAGAGTTTCTGATATCCGCGAACCGGCCCGCGGATATCCATCTCTGTATTGCCCGTAACCCGACGGTTGAAGGGGCTTCCGAATACCATGTCCCAATTACCTGCGCTGTCTTGCTTTATATGAACTACAGATACGCCGTGCGCAGCCACTTCCTTACGCACCTCATCGGCAGGACGCATGCCATTCAGATTATAGGTGGGGCCATCGGGGTGCAGAGCAGCCTGATTGATGTACTCATGGTTCATTACCAGCAGCCCTTCGTCAGAGCGATTGCCGCCAGCCTTGAAATCGATCGGGAAGAAATGCATGCCGTCGTGGTGCATGCCTACCTGTTGTTCCTGATCAGCTCCGGAGTTGGAAGCGTCTGCTCTGAACACCGGGTAAGAGCCGGTGATCGGCGTTCCCCAAGGCAAGAAGGGCTTGGCTGAGTAGCCCGCAGGCACAATAACCGTGTTTGCCGTGGAAACGGCTATGGCCTCAAAGCCAAGATCGGTGGTACCGACATCAGGGTTTGTGTCCCCATTACTGCCATCACTCTTACTGTCGCTTCCGCAGCCTGCAAGGCCAACGCCCATGATGCTGGCCAACGCAGCGCCAACGCCACCTTTCATCAGAGTCCGACGCTGCATTCTTGCCGCCAGGACTTCGTGAAATACTCTGTTGCCGAAGTGGTTCACAACAGGTTCATAATCGGGATCAAGGTAGTTTGAATCAAGGTTGTGCTTGGCCATATTATGTCTCTCTTTATCTCTCTCGATAGGCAACAAACGTGTGTTGTCGAGGGGACAGTGTCGGCAGGAGACATGACAGTGCGGAGACAATAAAAAGACAAAACCGTTAATCTTATTGCAAAAGATTAACGGTTTTGGTGTGTTCTGGGGGGGGATACTCCGACGCGTATTAAACGCGCCGAAGCGGACAAGCGGTTATTTTGTCGCTTATTTGGTTACTTCGTCATAACCTTCTTCAATAGCGTCGCCCGCGTCTTCGGCTGCCTCACCCATCTCTTCTCCAGCGTTTTCAACGCCTTCTTTCATTTCACCCATTACGCCTTTGTCT
>TARA_R110001606_G_scaffold28236_1_pt1 | contig 23042 bp, 12 predicted proteins | sample TARA_R110001606 | Tara Oceans TARA_R110001606 (sample SAMEA4398315) | marine metagenome | biome: Polar Biome; feature: [SRF] surface water layer (ENVO:00010504); material: water (ENVO:00002006), including particulate matter (ENVO:01000060) such as... | depth 5 m | reverse complement strand
GTCAAATATAGTGAAAAGTCTGTAGGGTTTGCAAAAAGTGCAGCAGATGCATTGAGTACAATTCCTATTGTATTTGATCTGAGTTCTGTTGGTATTGGAACATTCCATAAAATTACCGCAACTAATCAAAACGCTAGAGCATTGTTGGCAATTGACAATATGGTTCAGTCACCTGTAACTGAAGTGAATATTGAAACACAGTTGTCTGAAAGTATTGTATTTGATGTAGATTTTGATGTTGTTGGGGTCACATCGTTCAGAGCAAATGATTTGCTTAAGATTGATAATGAGATTATGCTTGTTCAGAACACGGGAGTTTCTTCTGAGAATAGTCTCAAAGTTCTACGAGCACAGATGGGAACACAGGTTGCATCACATAGTATAGGAACCTCAGTCAATTTACTTGGTGGTAACTATAATATTGTAGATAATACAATCCACTTTGCTTCTGCCCCATTTGGAGCAACTCCAATTGGAACTACTACAGCAGGACCTGATAATGTAGATTGGGTTGGTGTTACCACATACTCAAGTTTCCAAGGCAGGACATTTATGAGGAGTGGTATTCTTAATGATGACCTTGATACCTACGCAACTAACTATACATTTGATAATATTCAAAGTGGGTTCAATGGTCAGAAAAAGATCTTTACTTTGACTCAAAATGGTCAAAATTTAGTTGGATTTGCAACCAACCAGGCTATCGTATTAAATTCAAATATTATTCAAGAACCACTAGGTGGTCAAACAACATCTGGTGACTATAGTTTCCTTGAAGTTGCGGGTGTGACTAGTATCACATATCTCGGTGATAGTGTCTCATCTGAAGAAGATCCAAATAAAGCTTCAATTCCCAGAGGAGGAACACTTATCTCTGTTGGTTCTACTCCAGGTTTTGGTTTCCAACCATTAGTTAGTGCTGGAGCTTCAGTATTCGTCAACTCTGGTGGTACAATCAACTCGATTAGTATTGGTAATAGTGGTTCTGGTTATAGAACTGGTATTCAAACTAACGTAGGTGTTGGTATTATCACATCATCGGCCGGAGATGTTCGAGTTATTGGTATTGGTACTGCAAACATTGTAGATGGTCATGTAGATAGTATTGATCTTTATAACCTTGGTTCCAATCTTGACTTCGGTAATCCACCCATTGTCGTTATAGACAAACCTCTTGGCTACTCAAATATTCCTTTGGTCTATAATTCTAACTCTGCCTCTGGAGTTGGTACTGGTGCAAGAGTTGATATTATTGTTGGACAAGGTTCTAGTGTTATCAATTTTGATATTGTAAGTGGTGGTTTTGGGTATAATGTTGGTGATAAACTCAATATTGCTATTGGTGGAACAGTAGGTGTTAAGACTGATTCAGGTCTTCCATTCATTCCGTTTGAATTAAGTGTCACTGATGTATATCGAGATACTTTTAACGGGTTTACTGTTGGCGAACTTGAGGTGTTTGATAGCATTAATGAGTTGTTTGACGGGTTAGCTACAAAATTCCCTCTTACGATTGCAAATCTACAATTTGCGATTGAATCTAAAAAAGGTTCAAATATTAATCTTGCCCAAGCACTAATCATAACAATCAATGATGTTCTACAAGTTCCCGAAATTGCATATAACTTTACTGGCGGTGGTTATGTAGAATTTACAGAACCTCCCAAAAAGGGCGACACTTGTAAAATTATCTTCTATAAGGGTACCCCAGATATTGATGTTGTTTTTGTTGATATTCTTGAAACCATTAAAATTGGTGATACCGTACAACTGAAGAATGACACATCAAAAGGTCAAACTTTTGGATTATATCAAGACCCAAGAGTAGTGACCGGTATTACCACTCTGGATACTGTAACCACTCTTGCTTATAATGGTCCTGGTGTTACTACAAATACTACACTCGTAAGACCCGCTACCTGGTGTAAGCAAACTGATGATATTACAATCAATGGCGACTTTGTAACTAAAGATAGAATTGACCAGGAACCTTACATCTACCCTGCGGCATATCTAACATCTTATGTTGGTTTCACTAGTGTCTATGGTTATGTTGATAGCATTAGGCCATTGTTTAACTCTAGTAGTGAAACAAATCTTCTGGATTATCAAGATAAAGTTGTAATTATAGACCAGGGAACTATCGATGTTGCAACTGCAACTGCATCTACTGGTGCTGGTGGAATAATCACATCGTTTACTGTAAGTAATGTTGGTGCAGGTTACTCTTACTTAGCAAATCCTGTAGTATCAGTTTCTTTGCCGAATGAACTCAATGGGACCAGAGCAACAGGTATTGCTTCAGTAACCGGTGATGGTGTAATATCGATTTCTGTATCTAATGCAGGAACAGGATACACTCAGGCACCTAATGTTCTTATTCAACAACCTTCGGTTAGAAGAGAGAAAATTGGAATTACCTCGTACTTCGGCGATTATGGCAATATTGTTGGTTATGCACATTCTGGTATCAATACCGCATTTATCGAACTTTATATTCCAGAAGATTCTTATATGAGAGATACCTCTATCGCAGGTGTTGCAGTTACGGTCAGTCAATTGATTCCGGGTGATTTCTTTATTGTTAAAAACTCAAATGTGGGTATATTTACTGACAACAACTTTGACGGAATTTATTATGTTAAGAATGCAGAAAATGTTACCAAGAATCTTTCAAGTATTGGTCTTGGTGTCACTGCTGTTAGAAGAATTGAGTTCACAAGTCAGGGTTATTCTTCTGGTTCTGGTGCATTTGATAATTCACGTATATACGGCGAGTACACATGGGGTAAACTACAGTTCATAAACAGAGTTCCTACAACTGCTCTAGAATTCTTCCCTGAAGGATACAGTGGATTATCATCGTCACCTCTGGTACAAAGATTTGAGCCTTTAAAATTCAATAATTATAATGTTTAGATAAATACAAACATAGAAAAGGATTCTGTATAGAAGATGGCATACCAAGGTATTAATACGGGTTCATCTCCCAATAGTGGAACAGGTGACTCACTTATTCAAGGTGCCGAAAAGGTTAACAGTAATTTTGTTGAACTTTACAACATTGTTGGTAATGGGACAACCACCCTTGTTGGTATTGTAACTCAAATTACTGCAGGTACTAATGTAAGTGTTAGTACCTCATATGGTTCTGTCGAAATATCTGCACCTACACCATCTCAGATAACCACTACAAACTTGAATGTAAGTGGTGTTTCTACATTAGGTGCTATCTCAGTAACCGGAGCAACATCAATAACTGGTGTTACCTCAATAACTGGAGCAACATCAATAACCGGTGTTACTTCAATAACCGGTTCGGTATTGATTTCTGGTATTACCACACTTGCGAGTAGTGGTGGTATTACTACAACTGGTGGCGACCTTTATGTTGGTGGTGATTTATATGTACTCGATGATGTTGTCTGTGATGAGGTAACTGGAAGAAATCTCAATATTACTGGCGTTGGTACTGTAGCAATATTGGGGGTTAGTAGTACTTCAACATTGGCTGGTGATGTAAGTATTGGCTCATCTCTAAGTGTAAGTGGTGTTTCAACACTAACTGGTAATGTAAGTCTTGGTTCATCACTATTGATGGGAGACGACAAACAATTTATATTGGGAGAACAATCGGAATTTACCATCTTCCATAATGACTCTGATGGAAATGTCATTAGAGCCAATGTAGCCAGTTTAAATATTAAGGCAGATACCCAAAACTACACTAGTGGTGCTGGGACAACTCAAATCATGGCGACCAATGTTGATGGTAACTATGGTATTGAATTCTATTATAACAATAACAAGAGACTTGAGACAAGACATGGTGGTGTTGACGTATTGGGTTACCTTAAAGTAACAGGTATTTCTACTCTCGGTATTGTCACCGGTGCAACATACTATGGTGACGGTTCAAATCTAACAGGAGTTGTCACATCTCTAACTGGCGCAGATGGTTCTGCAATGGTTGGTGTCGTTACTACCTTGACAGGAGCTAATGGTTCAGTAATGACTGGTGTCGTTACATCTATTATTGCTGGCGCAAATATTACACTTACTGGTGGACCAACAGGTATTGTTACTATTGCATCATCGGGTGGTGTAGGTGTAGGTACGACAAATGTAAGTACTAATTCATTGGTCGTATCTGGTATCTCTACTCTCGGTGTAGTGACTGGTGCAACATATTATGGTGATGCATCACTTATTGTTGATGGTAGATGGACTCTTGGAGCAAATGGTACTTCTGATTATACATTTACTGGTGTAGGTTTTACTCAAACAACTAATGATCCTGATCTTTATCTTGCACGAGGTAGGGTATACGAGTTTGTTAATAACATGGGTGCTCATCCATTTAGAATCCAGGGAACTCCTAATGGATCAGTTGGAACAGCATGGACTGATGGGGTAACAAATAATGATGCATCTAATGGAACTGTAGTATTTGAAGTTCCATTCAATTCTCCAAACACATTATATTATCAGTGTACGGTACATGCTGGAATGGGTGGAACATTCTTCATCTATCCAACCCTTAGATAACTCTATAAATAACAAAAAAGTCCGGTAAAAATGGCTGCGATAATTACAGATCAATTACGTATTTTGAATGCAAAGAATTTTGTGGATGATGTCCAAAATTCTTCAAATTCGTACTACGCCTGGATTGGTTTACCAGACCCTGCAGATTTTCAAAGTGACTGGGATTCAAATCCCCCAGCCCCCAAAGATAGTTTAAATGAACCCAATGATTATTGGGACACTATGCTATGTCTTAAGCGAATAAATTCGACTGATGTAAGTCAGGTTGTTAGAAAGATTATATGGCAGTCTGGAACCACATATGATATGTGGAGAAATGATATCACTAGGACTAACCCATCTCTCCCATCAAATTCATTTGACATTTATGACTCAAATTTTTATGTAATGAATAGTGAGTATAAAGTTTATATTTGCTTATTTAATAATGCTAATCCTGAGAATAGTTATAGAGGTGGGCCATCACTAGACGAACCAAATTTCACCGATCTAGAACCTAGAGAGGCTGGTAGTAGTGGTGATGGATATATTTGGAAGTATCTTTACACGATTAAGCCAAATCAAATTATCAAATTTGATTCTACCAGTTATATTGCAATACCTACTGATTGGAATACTAATGCATCTTATGCTCCAGTAAGAGAAAATGCTGCAACTAGTGGAGAAATTAAGATTGTAACCATTAGAAATCGTGGTGTTGGTATTGGAACTGCAAATGTTACTTATACCAGAGTACCTATTCTAGGTAATGGTAGAGGCGGAGAAGCTACAGTTGTTATTAATAATGATGCAAAGGTAGAATCTGTCACTGTTTCTAGGGGTGGTCATGGTTATACTTTTGGTACACTAGATTTGAAGAGTGGTGGTGTACCAAGCGGAACAATTGCACCAATTTTCGATGTAATTGTTCCTCCTCCCGGAGGTCATGGTGCCGATATTTACTCTGAACTGGGTGCATATAACGTTTTGTCTTATGCAAGATTTGAAAATGACACTCAAAACCCAGATTTTATCACTGGCAACCAATTTGCCCGAGTAGGAATTGTAAAAAATCCAACAAATTATAATTCTTCGTCATTTCTTACCAAAGATAAAGCAAGTGCTTTGTATGCACTTAAATTGGTAGGTACTGGTTATAGTGAAGCAGTATTTACTGCAGACTCCTTTGTAACTCAAACTGTTGGTCTTGGTTCTACTGCGGTAGGAAAAGTTGTTTCTTATGATGAGCAGACTGGTGTTCTAAAGTATTGGCAGGATAGAAGAACTGCTGGATTTAATACTGACGGAACAAAAAATACTGTTCCTATTTACGGTTTCAGTCAATTAAGATTTACTGCCTCTCCAACTGCCGGTGGTAGCATTAATATTGTTCCCACTACAGGTAACACTCTCAATATTGATCAACAATTTACGGGTGTTTCTACGGCGATAAATAGTAGGACATACTACTTGGGTCAGGAATTCACAAAAGGCGTATCGAACCCAGAATCACAAAAATATTCTGGCGATATTATCTATGTTGATAATAGACCTTCTGTTACCCGATCCTCTTCTCAGAAAGAAGATGTTAAAGTTATCTTGCAATTCTAAGAGATATGCCACAGGAAACTAATTTAAACGTCGCTCCATATTTTGACGACTTTGATCCTAAACAAAATTATTATAAGATTCTTTTCAAACCTGGCTATCCAGTTCAGGCTAGAGAGTTAACTGGTCTACAGTCAATTCTTCAGAATCAAGTCGAAGACATGGGTAACCATTTCTTTAAAGAAGGTGCTAAGGTTATTCCTGGTGACTTGACTTATGTCAAAAACTTTTATGGAATTCAAATTGAACCTGAGTTTCTTGGTATACCTGTAAGCATATATCTCGACCAACTAGTCGGGACGATTATTACTGGTCAATCGTCAAATGTAACTGCACGGGTCGTAACTTACATTACTGAGGGTGAATCAGATAGAGGAACTTATACACTATACGTTAACTATGAAAACTCATCTTCTGAGGAAGATGTAAGTACTTTTATCAGTGGGGAAGTTTTAACCACTAGTACAAATATTAATTACGCATCAACTTTCATTGCATCTGGTGAGGGATTTTGTTCTACAATTCCTCAAAATGCTCCTGTTATCGGTTCGTCTTTCAATCTTTCCCAAGGAATTTATTTCTTGAGAGGTTATTTTGTCGATGTTGCAACTCAGACTCTAATTCTTGACCAGTATAGTAATACTCCATCTTACAGAGTTGGTCTTGATATTATTGAGGAGATCGTTTCTTCTGATGTTGACCCATCGTTGAATGATAACGCACAAGGATTTAACAACTATACTGCACCTGGTGCAGATAGACTTAAGATAACGCCAGTATTAGCTAAAAAGCCTCTCAATAATTTTGATGAAAGTAACTTTGTTCAACTTTCAGAAGTTACTAATGGCGTTTTAAGATTAATAAACAGAGATACTGAGTATAATTTTCTAGGTGATGAGTTTGCAAAAAGAACTTTTGATGAGTCTGGTCACTATTACGTAAAAGAATTTGTTACTACTGTCAAAAACAGTTTAAATAACGAGGAAGGAAACCGAGGAATATACAATTCCAGTCAAACTACTCAGTCTGGAAATACTCCTGATGAAAATATCGGAGTCTATAAAATTTCTCCAGGTAAAGCATATGTCAAGGGCTATAAAGTAGAAACTATCTCACCATCTCTAGTTGATTTTGCAAAACCAAGAGCAACTAAGCAATTAAAAAATCAAGGTCTTAATTTTGGTTTCGGTCCAACTATAGCACTTAACAGAGTTTTTGGATCTCCGACTATTGGTATCAACACCACAAATACATTGAGTCTTCGAAGCAGAAGAGTTGGAGTTAATAGTGAAACCGCACCAGGCAAAGAAATTGGTATTGCAAGAATCTATGATTTCGCACTCGAATCGGGTTCTTATGATACAAACTTCCCGGACTTAAATATTTGGGATCTATCACTCTTTGATGTTCAGACGTATACCGATATTACTGTCAACGAGCCAGTAACACTTAATACATCATCATATGTTAAAGGTGAATCAAGTGGAGCAACAGGTTTCCTTAAGTATTCGGTAAGTGCAGGGACAGCAATTACTGCGTACAGTGTTGAGGGTGATTTCTTTAAAGGCGAAAGACTTCTATTTAATGGGGTTCTTGAGAATGCAAGATTTGTCACTGAGTCAACTAACTTCTCACTATCAGATACTAAGTCAGTATTTGGTATTGTAGGAACCGGTAATACATTTACTGCAGATATTATTCAAACTCCTGTTTATGATATTGGTAATGCAACTTGTTCACCACAGATTATAAATTCTTCAAGAATTTCAATTCCAGTAGATCCTGGTTTCTCTTTCGTTGGTATTGTCACTGTCGGTAACCTAGTAAGGTTCTCTAGAACTAATCTGGACACTGCAACATTTGCAAGAGTGACTGGGGTTGGTAGGACTAACATTACAGTTAGTGGTGTAACGACAGTTACTGGCATCTGTGACGGTGAGCTTCCTTCAGCAACTGAAACAATTTCAAATGTGCAAATAATCAGCACTAGAGCTCAAAGAAATTCTGGTTCTGGTAATATCACGGATAACGAATCACTATACAGTGCATTCCCCAAAAGTAACGTTGCATCTGTAGACTTAATTGACTCTGATATTGTTATTAGAAGACAGTATAATACAAATATCACATCTAACTCTACTGCGGTTATTACTGCAGGGGATAATGAAGTATTTTTGCCCTTTGATGAAGAAAGATATACATTAATCAGGTCAAATGGCCAGACTGAGATTCTTACTCAAGATAGGTTTGTATTCACCAATGGGTTTGCATCAGTTCAAATTACTGGTTTGGGTGCGAACGATGTTAACACCTCACTTATTACTACAATTAAAAAAAGTAATATTACAGCCAAAACCAAACTGAATTCTGTCTCCAATAGTATTGTTATTGATAAGTCAAGTTCATCTGCTTCTGGTATTGGTTCTACAACTCTAGGTGATGGATTGGTTGCAGGAAATTACCCATTCGGAACAAGAGTACAAGACGAAGTTATTTGTTTGAATACTCCAGATGTGACTAAGATTTATGGGGTATTCCAATCTGATGATGTAGGAAACCCTGTTGCTCCGTATGTGACACTATCCCAAATGGATGGTGTTAGTGGGACAACTAATGATCTACTTATTGGCGAAACACTGACTGGTCAGACTAGTGGTGCCAAGGCAATATATGTAGAGAAATTTACGGATACTAAAGTATATTTCATCTACTTGAATAGTTCAACTTTCCAAAACGGAGAAATTATATCTGGTAATCTGTCCTCAACCAATGGTATTGCCAACAGTGCAAAACTGGGTTCTAAAAATATCACCAAAGATTTCAAGTTCTCTAATGGACAGAAAGGTGGATATTACGATTATTCAAGAATTATTAGAAAGGGTTCTGCAGGAATTCCTTCTAGAAGACTGAGAGTTTACTATCAAACTGCAAATTATGATTCTGCAGACCAAGGTGATATCACCACAGTAAATTCTTACAATAATTTTGACTATGCCAAATTGTCCACAGTAAATGGACATAGAAATTCTGATATTATTGACGCAAGACCCAGAGTAACCGATTACACCGTTGTTGCTGGCGCAAGATCGCCATTGGAATTTGACGGTAGAAGTTTTGCAGATAGTGTTGGTGGGAATCAACATAGCTCTAAGCACATTATTGCTTCAGATGAAGTAATGACTCTTGGTTACGAATATTATCTTCCAAGGGCAGATAGGATCTACATTGACAAAACGGGTTCTATAAGTGTAATTCAAGGCACTCCTCAGGACCAACCAAGACTTCCTGATAGTATCAGTGGAGCAATGAATATTGCTAATGTTTTCCTACCGGCATATCTATACAATACCTCTGATGCAAAAATTAATTTTGTAGAGCATAAGAGATATCAAATGACTGATATCGCTAAACTTGAGCAGAGAATTAAAAATCTTGAGTACTACACCTCCTTGAGCCAAATTGAGACTAATACTCTTAATTTGTTTGTAGAAGATGGAAATGGTAACAACAGGTTTAAGTCTGGTATTTTTGTAGATAACTTCTCTTCTCTTGAGCCACAAGATTCTACGATTGGTATTAAGAATAGTGTTGATACTAGAAAAGGTATCTTAAGACCTTCCCATTACACTACTGCAATTAATCTTCAACTAGGAACAACTTCAATTCCTGGAATTGGAGCAACTTCTGATGCCAACCAAGATTCCCAATTTGCTGAGATTGTTGGTAATAGTATTAAACAAACCGGAAGAGTTATTACTCTTGATTACACTGATCAATCTTGGTTGACACAACCATATGCAACAAGAATTGAAAGTGTAACTCCTTTCCTAATTCAGTTTTGGCAAGGTAATGTCAAGTTAACTCCAGATGTTGATGTTTGGATTGATGTCAATAGACTTGAAATTAATAATGTAATGATGGAGGGTTCATTCCAAGGTATTGCGGAATCCCTTGGGGCAGAAGTTGCAAATAATGCAGATGGTTCAAGAACTGGTGTAAGTCCCGTTCTTTGGAATTCATGGGAAACTGTTGGGGTCAACTTAGATCTGTCATTGTCAAATGATCAACAATTCCTTCAAGGTGCATCTGATGTAATATCAAATGGTCTTGTAGATAATCTTCTTCGTGGAAGAGATGTTGGTGTTGATCAGATTATCGACGCGAGCGATGCGATTGTCAATAATATTAGTGCAAGTGGCGGAATTACACTGGATCAACAAAGATCTGGAACACAATCAACCGTTAATGAAGTAATCGAGACAGAATCTCTTGGAGATAGAGTTGTAAGAAGAGACATCATTCACTTCATGAGATCTCGAAATATTGAGGTTACTGCAACAAAATTCAGACCTTATACTAGACTTTATTCGTTCTTTGATCAAGTAGATGTCAACAAGTTTGTTGCACCTAAGTTGATTGAAATTGAAATGATTCACGGGGCATTCGTTGTTGGGGAAACCGTTAACGGTAGATTGAATAATGGTGGTTCTAAACAAAACAATTCGAGTTCTGTTCCACGTATAAACTTTAGAGTTGCAAAGTCTGATCATAAGTATGGTCCATATAATAATCCAACAGATCTTTATGACCAAAGCCCTTATGATAGAAACGTTTTTGTCAATTCGGTATATTCAGAATCGTCTAGTACTGTAAACGTCGATACATTTAGTCTTTCTTCCGAAGATTTTCCACAGTTTAGTGGTTATATCTCACAGGGAATGGTTCTGACGGGTAAAACTAGCGCTGCTCAGGCAAAAGTCACTAATGTAAGACTCATTAGTGATAGTGTTGGTACTGTGCAAGCATCATTCAGAGTACCTGATGGTGCAAACAATGCCAACCCAACGTTTGAAACTGGTAGGTCAAGATTTAGACTTAGCAGTAGTAAGATTAACAGTCAAATTGAAGGTGCTACAACCACTGCAGGAGAAGGAACATTCTATTCGCAAGGTGATGTAGATACTACTCAAGAAGCAACACTCTCTTTGAGAAATGCTTCGGTAGACACGGAAGACTTTAGCCAATTGAGAAGTCTTAGTGATAATTTCACATCTAATACTATTGCGGTTGAAAGTGGATTTGATGTTACAACTACAATTGAACAAGATATTACAAATATCCAACAAGATTTTATTACCAATGTTACCAATATCCAGCAAGACTTTATTACCAATTCCCACAATGTAACTAACGTTAGTAATATAACTAACGTTAGTAATATAACACGTAATAACTTTACTACTAATGTAATACAAAGACCCACACCACCACCACGTCCACGCTGGTTTGGAGGAGACCCTCTTGCACAAACATTCCGAGTTGATGATGAGACTGGAATTTTTGTTACTAAAGTCAATGTATTCTTCCAATCAAAAGATGCAAACACTCCAGCAACTTTCCAGTTGAGAGAATGTAAACTTGGAACACCAACAGAGACTGTTCTTGCTTTCTCTGAAGTTGATATTGAACCTGCAGACGTAACAGTCAGTGATGATGGTTCTGTTCCATATACCATTACATTGGATTCTCCAGTGTATCTAAACGGTGGAACCGAATATGCTATGGTTCTACTATCACACTCGGTTGAGTGGAAGGTATGGATTAGTAGATTGGGTGAAGCTGATGTAAGAACTGTAGACCAAGAGGCTGGCCAGATTCTTGTAACAGAACAACCTCTTCTTGGTTCTTTATTCAAATCTCAAAATGCTTCAGTATGGACTCCAAGTCAGTATGAAGACCTTAAGTTTGAGATGTTTAGATCTTCGTTTAAAGCCTCGGGCAACGTTCAATTCTTTAATCCAAATCTACCTACATCACTTTCCCAGATCGATCCAACTGGTCTCTCTATGAATTCTAGAGAGATTCGAGTTGGTCTTGGAACTACGGTTCAAGACGTTAGTCTAACGGTAGGTAATACTGTCAGGCAACTCAATATTGGTGCAACTGGAACCTTGGTCGCATTTGCGGGATCCGCAACATCAAGTCTTTCACTTACAAATACTGGTAGCGGATATGTACCAGCAAGTGGTACTGTATCTTACACTGGAGTTGCATTAACTTCGACTACTGGCAAAGGATTGAATGCTACAGCAAATATTACTATCAACAATGGTTCTGCTACAGCGGCAACTATAAACAATGGTGGTGTTGGTTATGTTGTTGGTGATGTATTGACCCCAGTCAATTTGGGTGGTGTTAATCTTGGTTCTGGAATGCAACTTTCTGTCGAATCTATTCTCGGAAATAACACTCTGATATTGAATAACGTTCAAGGCAACTTTGTAGCCAATGCCAGCTACCCACTACACTATGATAACAATAGTGGTATTACAACAGAACTTAATTTTAGTGTTGGTGGAGATGTAATTCCGGTTTCCCCGATAAACATCACAACAAATGGTGATTACATTAAGGTGTTCCAAAGAAATCATGGTCTATACTCGAATGTAGATAGACTTGATCTTGCTGAGGTAGCTTCAGATACTATACCAATCAGTCTTGCCCAAGAATATAAATTCAATACAACTACATTCGTTACCCTTGATGGTTCCGCAACTGAATTCGCTACATTTGAAAATATTGGAGTTGGTGCTACTAACCCTGGCTACATTAAGGTCGGAGACGAACTTATCAGTTATAATGGGGTAAATGGCAGAACATTGACTGGTGTTGTAAGAGGAATTGATAATACCACAATTGCAACTCATGCTCTAGGAGAACTTGTTACTAAGTATCAACTGAATGGGGTCTCACTGAGAAGAATTAATAGACAACATCTACTCTCAAATGTCAGTGCAAGTGACCTGGTAGAAGCCCCCATTGGGTTGGATTACTATTACATCAAGATTCAAATGAATTCTGGTGGTATTAATAGAGCACCTGCTAACGCAGATGGATTTCCCCCACTATACTTCAATGAAAGAACTGTTGCTGGTGGTCCAGATGTCACTGGTTCTTATAACCTACCTTTCTCTTTGATTACACCAAAAGTAACCACGATATCACCAACTGGCACTAAGCTTATCTCCCAAGTAAGAACAGTCTCTGCATCAAGTATTTCTGGAACTCAACAGTCATATGTCGATGAGGGTTATGAACAGATTAACATCTTCACTAAAAATTACTTCAACTCTCAGAGAATGATTGCATCACCACTGAATGAGTCTCTATATTTGAATAGTGACACATATCCTGGTCAAAAATCATTCTCTATGTTGTTCAGTATGTTTACTGTTGATGAAAGATTGAGTCCTGCAATTGACTTGGACAATGCTTCTGTAGTCTTTACTTCGAACAGAGTGAATAGACCGGTTACTGATTATGCATCTGACTTTAGAGTCAATGGTACTGAGACTGATCCAAACTCGTTCATATATGTTTCTAAGAATATAGTTCTTGAGAATCCTGCAACCTCTCTCCAAGTTATATTGGACGCGTATATTTCTAATAACAATGATATTAGACTATTCTATGCATTGAACCAGGATACTAAACCGGAAGAAACCGTTTTTATTCCATTCCCTGGATATTCAAATGTTTCTAGTAATGGTGCTATTATTGATATCTCAAACAATAATGGTACATCTGATACAAAAGTACCTAAGATTGATTCCTATCAACCAGAGCCGTCTGTAAACCTCTACAAGGAGTATAAATTCACAATTGATGACTTGGTACCATTTGGTTCTTTCCGTATCAAGATAGTGGGTACATCGACTGATCAGTCCAATGCTCCACTCATAAGAACCCTTCGGGCAATTTCGTTCGCTTGATATGAAACAGTTAATACCGGTGGAAGGAATGGAAGGTTATTTTAGAGACTCCTCAACCGGAGCCATTCTTAATAAAAATAACCTTGAGTTTCAAGCTTACGTAAAAAATAGAGATAGTGTGACTAATGAGAAACAGAGACTTGATTCTCTTCAAACTGAAGTTTCATCTCTAAAATGTGATATTAGTGATATTAAGAATTTACTCTCAGATATTACATCGATGTTAAGACCAGACTATAAATAGTCAATATAGAAGTTCTTATATAAATGGCCCAGCCTACCACCAGACAAGAATTTACCGATTATGTTTTGAGACAACTTGGTGCTCCTGTTTTGGAGGTCAACGTTGCGGACGAACAGGTTCAAGATCTTATTGATGATGCAATTCAATATTTCAATGAGAGACACTTTGATGGTGTTACTCAGGTATATTTGAAGTATCAAATAACTAAAGACGATATCCATAGGGGAAGAGCAAGACCACCTGGTGCACCACAAAATGAAAGTGGAACTACTGGTATTGCATCAACATCAACTACGGCAAATATTGTAGGAACCGCAGTAACATTTACATACTATCAGAATAGCAATTATATACAAATTCCACCTTCAATTATTGGAGTGAATAAAGCATTCCAGTTTGGCGGTGGAATGGGACAAGGAATGTTCAATGTCAAATATCAAATGATGTTGAATGACGTTCTTGGTCTCAATGGATTTGGTGCATCTGGTTATGATTTGACATCTTATTCAATGACAATGGGTTATTTGGAGACAATCAACTTTATCCTGAATACTCATAAACAGATTAGATTTAATCAAAGGACAGATAGATTATATTTGGATATTGATTGGAGTGAGTTACAGGTTGGTGAGTTTATTGTTCTTGATTGTTGGGCTGCAAATGATCCCAATGAGTATTCAAGAATTTGGAACGATTCGTTCCTGAAACCATATGTAACTGCTCTTGTTAAAAAGCAGTGGGGTCAGAATTTGATTAAGTTCCAGGGTGTGAAGCTTCCAGGTGGTATTGAATTTAATGGAAGACAAATATATGAAGACGGCCAAGCGGATCTTGATAAGATCCAAGAGAAGATGATGAGTACATATGAACTTCCACCTTTAGATCTTATTGGGTAATACATTATGCTCAACCCATTTTTCCTGAACGGTAGTAAAACTGAGCAGAATCTAGTCCAGAGTCTTGTCAACGAACAGTTGCGGATGTATGGAATAGAGGTCTATTACTTACCCAGAAGGTATGTTACAACTAATACTGTTATCAAAGAAGTCATTCAATCTGACTTCACTAACGCATATCCTATTGAAGCGTATGTGGATAACTATGAGGGATATACTGGTCAGGGAAGTATTCTCTCGAAGTTTGGTATTGAAAATAGAGATGACTTACAACTCGTCATTTCAAAAGAACGATATGAGAATTATATTACACCACTAATTAAAGATATTCCAGATATTGAACTTTCGACACGACCAAAAGAGGGTGACTTAATATACTTCCCTCTTGGGGATAGGTTATTTGAAATTAAGTTTGTAGAACATGAACAACCTTTCTATCAACTCAAGAAGACATATGTCTATGAGTTAAGATGTGAACTCTTCCGTTATGAAGATGAAGTTATTGATACTGGTATTGAAGATATTGATGATGAGATTGCACAGATTGGTTATATTCAGACACTGGCACTAATTGGTGCTGGTAGGTCTGCAACAGCAGCTGCACAAACATGTCCAGCTGGTGCAGTTAGTCAGGTAACTATTACCAACATGGGTAAAGATTATGTGACACAACCCCAAATTGGATTCTCTTCTGCACCTCCAGGAGGAATTACTGCCACAGGTATTGCATCACTTTCATATGACTATCCAAACTGTAATGGTATAGGTGGTAGAATCTCTGCTATTCATATGACAAATGCTGGTTGTGGATATTCCGTTGCGCCTTGGATATTAATAAATGGTGATACCGGTGTTGGGGCAGCTGCTACTACTGGTATTTCTACAGATGGTTCTATTCGTACAGTTACTGTCACGGATGGTGGATCTGGATATATCAAAGCACCAAAGGTTTCTATTGGTTTAACTGCAGGTACTTATCCATTATTCAGTGATACTAATTACTATTGGGATTCTTCTGTTACAACATTCGATTCATTCTACCCATCACCATCTAGATATGCTGTTGGTCTTGCAACAATTAGTGCAGGTATTGTTACAGCAATTTATATTATTGATGGTGGTTCTGGATACGATACTAACCCGGTTGTAATTATTGATCCACCATTTGTCGATAATCCTAACATTGGTGTTGGCGGAATGTTCGTCTTCAATGAAATTGTAACCGGTTCGGTATCCGGTACAACTGCGAGGGTCAAAGAGTGGAATGGTGTTACAAACATTATAGAGATTAGTATTGTAAGTGGTAGTTTTGTTTCGCAAGAGTATATAACCGGTGGTACGTCTGGAGCAAAATATGTAGTGGGTTCTATAAACACGGATGATTTGGTTACACCATTTGCCGATAATGATAATATTGAAGCAGAAGCAAAAACAATTTTAGATTTTTCAACATCCAATCCATTTGGTATGCCGTAATTGAAAGTTGTTAAATAGAAGTATATGTCTTCGAAGTAATGTTTGAATATTTTTACAATGAGATCTTTAGATCTGTAATTATTGGCTTTGGTTCTTTGTTCAATGGAATCCAAATTCAACATAAAGATGAAAATGACTCTACATTTAGCGTCATTAAAGTTCCTCTTGCTTACGGACCTACTCAAAAATTTCTTGCAAGACTGCAACAGAATCCAGACTTGAATGCACCAGTTCAAATAACACTTCCGAGGATGTCATTTGAATTTACAAATTTGGCGTATGATTCGTCAAGGAAGTCAACTCAAACTCAGACGGTAGTTTATACAAATTCCGATGGAACAGAGACGAAGAGAGGATATCTTCCTGTTCCATATAATATGACGATCACTCTTTCAATTTACACCAAATTGAACGATGATATGCTTCAAATTATTGAACAAATTGTTCCATATTTTCAACCAGGCTATACCCTCCCTATTAAGTTTTTGGGAAATTTGAAGGAATTAGTCAATGTCCCAGTTCAATTGGACAACATTGATATGAGTGATGATTATGAAGGTAATTTTGATACGAGAAGAGCACTTGTATACACATTAACATTTACGGCGAAGACTTATGTCTTTGGTCCACTCAAAGATGTTTCTTCCGATATCATCAAGAAGGTCAGTGTTGGTTATGTTGCTGGTTCAACTAGTGGAAATTCTTATCAGAGAGATGTTACTTATCAGGTTACCCCAAGAGCAGTCAAAGATTACGATGGTGTAGTCGCAACCCTACTCTCGGAGAATGTTGATATGGTAGAAACCATAATCGATGTTGATGACGGAACTAAAATTCCAGAGAAATCTTATATTTACATCGGTCAAGAAGAAATGTATGTAGAGAATGTGACAGGAAATAAACTAGTAGTTAAGAGAGCTCAAGATAAGTCACCACTACAGAATCATTTGCTTGGAGAGAAAGTGCATACAATAACTCAAGCAGATAATGCACAAATTGAAGTTGGTGACAATTTCGGTTTTGATGGGAATCTTTTTTGAGGTAAATTATGGATAAGTATGAAAAACTCAATGAGACCTTTGATGTTGAGCCAATAGATATAAAACCAGAAAAAAATGCTATTGAGAAAAGAATTGAGAGGTATGAAAATTCCAAGGAAGATGTTCGCAAAGACTATGAATACACAAGAGGTAATTTATATTCAATCATTGAAAAAGGTCAGGAAGCAATCAATGGAATCTTAGAACTTGCTCAAGAGAGTGAGATGCCTCGTGCATATGAAGTTGCTGGACAGTTAATTAAGAGTGTTTCTGACGCAACAGATAAATTGATGGATCTTCAGAAGAAGTTGAAAGATGTGAATAAGGAAGAGGAATCGAAAGGACCAACCACAGTCAACAATGCACTTTTTGTGGGTTCAACCGCAGACCTGCAGAAGATGTTAAAGAACGCGGGTAAGGACCTAAATACATAAAAAGACTGAAATGGCTGTCGAATCTGTAAATATACAAATTGAAAAAGGAACAGATTTTTCACAAAATTTTGTGATGAAGAATCCTGATCAGACCATTGTCAATTTGACTGGTTACACGGGAGTCTCTAAGGTAAGAAAGTATCCAGAAGACTTGAGTAACTTTCAGAGTTTTGCCGTAGGAATTGCATCAACTACAGGAACAATTACGTTGTCAATGGGTACTACAATTACTTCTAAATTAGTAGTAGGTAGAAATTACTATGATATCCTAGTAACATCTGGTTCTAGTATAGTTTCAAAGGTATTTGAGGGTTCTGTTATGGTAAATGCTACGATATCTGTGTAAAAATGGAGAATTTAGGAAACTTCTTTTCTCTTATTGGCGAAGAAAAAAAGAAAGAGAAAGAAAAGACTAAAGAAATAGTTGGAGAGGTATCCCTTGGAGATCTTTTCAACACTTTGAGTGAAGAAAAAAAGAAAGTTAAAGAAAAAAGTTTAGAAAAAGAAAAAGAATTAGAAAAAATTAAGAAAGATGCCAAAATTTTTGAAGCATTTTTGTTTAGTGAAGCTCCAAAGGTAGAAAAAGATACTCAAAAAGAAGTAAAAGTTCTTGAGAAAGGACTTTTAAATCTCAAAAATACCTCTTATAAGTCAATTGATAGACTTATGAGAGGTATTTGTAAAAAATATGGTATTACTCCACTTCAATTACATAACCAATTTAAAGAAAAGCATAACGCTATACCTGACGAATGGATAAAACTTCAGAAGGAAGAAGTAGATACTAGTAATTGGAAGGATGATTATAAGCCATATGAGATTGAAACGACAAATATTATTGAACCAGAGCGTTTAAGGCCTTCTCCAAAACTAGAGAGTATCAAAGAAGAGAAAGAATCTCTCGATGAGTCGGTCACTATTAATGGCGACTTTAATGGAACACTTAATGTAAACATTGAAGACCTGGGCATTGAAGAACTGAAAAGACTGACAAAAATCAAAGATATTTCTAAGACTGATAAGTCAGTACCTAAAGAAAGAAATGAAACAATTGATAAATCCCTTGAGATTCTTGATCAACTTGTTACTGAAGAAGAAAAAATTAATGAATCTGAAACTGAAATTGCTCGTCTCAAACGTGAGATGGATCAACTTCGGAAGATGGTCAATGAGGTCACAAGAGTTGCAAGTACTCAAGGTGGTGGTGGTGAAGTTCGCTTAGAATTTTTAGATGATGTTGATAGAGATTCTGTAAAGGTAGATGGTAAAGCCCTTGTTTGGGATTCTGCTGCCGGCACTCTTGGTAAATTTGTTGGATCTAATTATATTGATGTTGCTGGATATGCACATACTGCTGGTATATCAACAGTATCACAGGGACTAACTGGAACACCAGATGTTGTTGTAGGTGTTTTAACTGGATCTTCCGCATTTTTCTCTGGAAATGTAACTATAGGTGGTACGATTACATATGAAGATGTAAAAAATGTTGACTCAGTAGGATTAATTACAGCTAGAACTGGAATTGATGTCTTGTCAGGTGGTATTAATGCGGTTGGGATATCTACAATTAGTACAGGAATTGGAACGGTTCATATTGGTGTGGGTCGAACAGCACTACTTGTTGATGGTAATGCTAGAATAACTGGCATTTTGACTGTTGGTACAGCATCAATTACTCTAGATCCTAATGAGAGAAAGATCACTGGACTTAAAGTTGTTGACGGTGGTATTAATGTAAGTGGTGTTATTACTGCATTAAGTTTTAGTGGAGATGGTAGTGAATTAGCTAATGTCATCTCTGGTGTTGGAATTCAATCTGGTTCTGTTCGTGTTGGAACTGGATTTACTGATGTTAACTTTACTGGTGCTGACCTAACAGTTGTTGGTTCTGGTACAACAATAACTGTCAATATTCCACCCAGTCCAACTAACAACAATCAGTTAAGTAATGGTGCTGGTTATATCACAGGGGTATCTACATTCTCTGGAAACTATAATAATTTAACAAATAAACCCACAATTCCAACTAACAACAATCAGTTAAGTAATGGTGCTGGATTTATTACAACATCATTTACTAATACTGGTCAATTAACCAATGATGCTGGATTTATTACAACATCATTTACTAGTTATAATCAACTTTCTGATACCCCAACCAATCTCAGTCAGTTTAGTAATGATGTAGGATTTGTCACCTTTACTAACAATAATCAGTTAGTTAATGGTGCTAGTTATATCACCACATCATTTACCAATACCAGTCAGTTAACAAATGATGCTGGATTTATTACTGGAGTATCTACATTTTCTGGTAATTATAACGATCTATCAAATAAACCAACAATTCGCACTAACAACAATGAATTGACGAATGGTGCTGGTTATATAACAAATAATGTAAGTGGAGCTCTTACTGCAACATCATTTAGTGGTGATGGTTCTGGTCTTACAAATGTAGGTATGGATACATCAAATGTGTCTGCAAATACTTTAATTGTATCAGGTATTGCAACCTTCTCAAGCAATGTCACAATTGGTGGTACTCTCACCTATGAAGATGTAACTAATATTGATTCAGTGGGTCTTATAACTGCTAGAAGTGGAGTAAGAGTTGCTGGTGGTGGTCTTTCTGTAATTGGTGTTTCTACACTTGGTATAATTACTGGTGCTACTTATTATGGTGATGGTTCAAATCTAATTGGTGTTGCAAACACATCTAATGTTATTGCAGACACATTAGTTGTTACTGGTGTTTCTACAGTCGGTGTTGTTACTGGTGCAACATCTATTCAGGCAACAACATATTATGGTGATGGAAGTAAACTCACTGGAATTAATGCCGGTGCAGGTGGTACTGAGAATGTGTCCTCAAATACAATTCAATCAGGTATTATTACTGCAACAGAACAATTCTATCCCCCTTCACTTACAACAGTGGAGAGAGATGGATTATCATTTAATGTTGGAGCATTTATTTTCAATGAGACAGAAAACAAACTCCAGATGTATCTTGGTTCCCAGTGGAAGAACCTTGCGTTTGAATTGGATTCTTACTCTGTTGTTGGGTTATAAATAATAAAACAGAACTCTTTCTTTGATATGCAAGAAGGTAATCTTCATAAGTGGTTTAAAGGATCTAAGTCAAAAGACGGTAAGTCTGGTTGGGTCAATGTAGTTACCGGTGGTACCTGTGCAAGTGACAAACCTGGTGAAGGTACTCCTAAGTGTGTCTCATCTTCTAAGAGAGCTAGTATGACTCCTGCAGAAAGGAAGTCTGCACAGAGAAGAAAGAAGAAAGCAGATCCAAACCAGCAATCAAAGTCTGGTGCTGCAAAACCAACTTACGTTTCAACTGACAAACCAAAAAGTAAAATGAAGGAAGAAATGGAAATCAACGAAGCAGATAAGAAAGGTTCAGGTTCTGGTAAGAAAGATGCATGTTATAAAAAAGTAAAAGCATCTGCTTCTGTATGGCCTTCTGCATATGCTTCTGGTCGTTTGGTTCAATGCCGTAAGAAAGGTGCTGCCAACTACGGTAAGTCAAAGAATGAAGAGTTTATGGCTCTTCCTGAGATGACTGATCTTCAAATCAGGTGTATGGAAGCCGCGGGTATTGAAGTAGAAGTTCTTGACGAAAAGTGTTGGTCTGGTTATACCCAGAAGGGTATGAAGAAGAAGGGTAAAAGAGTAGTTCCCAATTGTGTAAAGACTGAAGGATATGATGTTGGTGATATTGATCAAACAGTTGGTGCCGTAACTCCTATTCCTAAGAAAGATCAGGATGATGCTAAGGCACGTATCCTTGCTAAGACGAAAGCAAAGCGTGAGAAGATGAAGGAAGAAAAGACTATCGAAGAGGCGACTAGAGTTCCTGCACAGAATGGTAATGTTTATTTGGTAGGGTTTACCTGGAGAGGTAAATACGTAATGATGAAACTTTTCTTCCCTGATGTTAAGAGACCATCTAGAAAAGAAGTACAGTCAGTACTTGAGAAGATTTATCCTGGCTGTTATCTTCAAAGATTTGATCTTGCACCGTATAACCCCGGCGAACCAATGCTGAATGTTGGTGTTAATGAAGAATCTAGTAAGAGTTGTTCTAAAGGTGAGTACTATTGTAATGACTCTAAAAAATGTAAGCCAGTACCTAAAGGTCATCATGTAATGCGAAATGGTGATTTGATGAAAGATGAGGATCACGATGAAGGTGGTGATATGAGTGAAGGAGCCGCATGGACCAAAAAAGAAGGTCAGAATAAGTCTGGTGGTCTTAACGAAAAAGGACGTAAGTCTTATGAAAAAGAAAATCCTGGTTCTGATCTAAAAGCACCTTCAAAGAAAGTTGGTAACAAGAGAAGAACATCATTCTGTGCAAGGATGAAAGGAATGAGAAAGAGACAGAAACCTTCTAATAACACCGGTGAGGATAGGTTGTCCAAATCACTCAAAGCGTGGAACTGCTGATATGAAAGACTTTAAAGAATTTCTCAATGAATCCGTCACTATTAATGGTGACTTTAATGGAACACTCAATGTTGGTGGTGATAATTCTGCTTCTCCCGAACAACAGGTGGAAGAAAATTATCAATATGTTGCAGATTTTGTTTGGATGGGAAGTATATATAGAATGAAGTTGGAACAAAACAATTCTGTAAGACTACCAACTAATCAAGAGTTGGCAGAACAACTACAAAGTGAATATCCTGGTGCAATTGTTCAAAGGGTATATCCAGTAGAACAAAGTCCAACAGTGAAGTTTGGTGATGTACGAAGATATCACCCTGGCAAATTAGATTGGGTTTAAATTATGGCTATTTGGAATTCAGGAATAGGTACTTATCTCAAACAAGAGACTACCCTATTTGAAGTGATGGGTATCGCATCAAGCGATGGTCAATATATATCAACAGACAATAGATTTCCAGTAGACTCAACATTTCCTGACGATGCAGTTATTTCTATAGGAAACACAGTATCCGTTAGTGGAACTGTTAATATTGGCACAATGCCAGAAGTTGAAATTAAAAATGATACTGGTA
>TARA_R110001606_G_scaffold3641_5_pt1 | contig 23075 bp, 23 predicted proteins | sample TARA_R110001606 | Tara Oceans TARA_R110001606 (sample SAMEA4398315) | marine metagenome | biome: Polar Biome; feature: [SRF] surface water layer (ENVO:00010504); material: water (ENVO:00002006), including particulate matter (ENVO:01000060) such as... | depth 5 m | reverse complement strand
GAAGCCGACCGCATGCTCGACATGGGTTTCATTCCCGATATCGAGAAGATCGTGGCGAAACTGCCGCCCAACCGGCAGACATTGCTGTTCTCGGCCACCTTCCCGACGGACATCCAGCGCCTGGCAAAAAGCTTCCAGCGCAATCCAGTCAAGATCGAAGTCGCCCGCCCCACGGACGCGGCTAAGACGATCACGCAGCATGTTGTACACATTCCGTCGAATGACGCGAAGGCGAAGCGCACGGCCCTGCGCCGCGTGATCGAGTCCCGTGACGTGAAGAACGGTATCGTGTTCTGCAACCGCAAGGTCGAGGTCGATGTTGTTGCCGCGTCGCTTCAGAAACACGGACATGATGCCGCAGCTATCCATGGCGACCTGCCGCAGGCGTTCCGCACCGAAGTGCTGCAGCGCTTCCGCGATGGTGACCTGAAATTGCTGGTGGCATCGGATGTTGCCGCGCGCGGCCTGGACATTCCAGATGTTGGCCACGTGTTCAACTACTCGCCGCCACCGAAAGACGAAGATTATGTTCACCGGATCGGCCGGACAGGCCGCGCCGGACGCACAGGTGAAAGCTTCACGATTGTGTCGCCAACGGATGAAAAATCCTGGAGTTTCGTTCTCAAGATGATCCAGCAGGATGTCGAATCCTACATGCCGGAAGGCCTGCTCGAGGAACTGGAAAACCTGCCACCGGAAGAACGCTCCAGCCGGGGCGGCCGTGGTGATCGTGGCAGCGGTGGCAGCAGCCGCAGTCGTGGCCGCGGTGACCGCCCGGAACGTGGCCGGTCACGCAGTACAGCGGCATCGGACGCGCCAAAAACTGAAATCGCAAAGGCAGAGCCTGAAGCCGAGAACACGCCCAAGCCGGAACGGACTGAAAAGTCCAAGCGCGCGCGCGCACCGAAGGCTGACAAATCCGAAAAGGTCGAAAAGACTGACAGGGATGACGCCAGCGAAAAGACGGCGCGGGGCGAGCGTGGGTCACGCGGTGGCCGTCCGCAGCGCGACCAGAAGCGCAAGGATGACGATCCGATCCTGGCGCCAGCACCTGAACGCGTCAAAGGCTTCGGCGACGATGTTCCGGCGTTCCTGAAGCGCTGACACCCGATCAATACCGGGCACAGCCGGGACTCAAACGTCCTTGTTGTGCCGGTTTGTGACCAATGCATGCGACAGGTCCGGAACCGGTCCAGGCTTGGTGAAGGCGATGGTAAAGCACGTTCCCGAGGGGCCTGAATCGATCCTGATATCGGCAGCGAGGGACTTGGCCAGCGAGTCCACAAGGATCATGCCGATACCTCGGTGTTCGCTTTTCCCGGATACGGTCCGCATGCCAACACCGTCATCCTCGACCCGGATCAGCACCTGATCGGTCGCGCCGTCCAGCAACAGCCGGACGCCCCCCCGGGTGCGGCCCTGATAGGCGTGCTTGCATGCATTGGTGATCAGCTCTGTCACAGCAAGGCATACGGACGTCGCCTTGCTGACTGGCAGAACCAGCTCCCCGCGGGTTTCGCAAATGAAGCCAACCGCCCCGTGTACCGAACAGGTTTCGATAACGTCCTTGCACAGCTCTGGCAACAGGGCGATGCAATCAACTTCGTCATGCTTGCCAAGTTCATAGAGGCTACGATGGATCGTCGAGATCACTTCTATGCGCTGCTGCGTCAAAGCAAGCGTCTCGCGCGCCAGATCGTCCTGTACGCGCTTCAAGGGTAGTGCGAGTATGGAGGACACGATTTGAAGACTGTTGCGCACGCGGTGATTGACTTCAAACAGCAGTGCGTCCTTTATCCTGACCGCCTCGAGCAATTCCTGCTCCGCACGTACACGGAGCGTATCATCCCGCATTGTCAGCACAGAGCCGATTTGATCGCCAGCGGCGTTGCGTACCGGCCGGGCCGTTCCGACGGCGATGATGACAGAGCCATCAGGCCGGCGGATTTTCCACGGCACGTCCACGACGGATTCGCCCTTGAGAACGGCCCGCGCCAGAGGAAGGTCGTCTGGTGGATAGGGCAGATCGTCCATTGTGAGGAGGGCGTAGCTTTCAGAATAACCGTCCGGCAGCACGTCCAGCCTGACCCGCCCGTGAAGCTCTTCCGCAGCGCGGTTCACGCTGATGATCCGGCCATCCGCATCCGCGACGATGACACCTTCGGCGAGCTGATCGAGAACAACCGACTTGAAGCCTTCAACTGTACTTAGCATTCACATGCCTGCGAGTTCGCGCAGCAAGTCGCCCGGCTATGCCCTGTGCAGGCGACACCCGAACGCCTTGTGCATTAGCGTTTCAGCCGGGACGACATCTGCTTGCGGAAGGCATCCGTATAGGGCGGCCGGATCATTGCCAGCATCTCACTGCCTGTCTGCGTGTAAACGGACTTCTTGTGGCTGAACTCGTAGAACCCTTCGCGACCATGATAGCTGCCCATGCCTGACGGGCCGACGCCGCCGAAGGGCAGGTCTTCCTGTGCGACGTGAAAGATGACGTCATTGACGGTGACGCCGCCGGATGTGGTGTTGTTCAGCACCGTGTCACGTTCGGCCGAATCTTCGCCAAAGTAATACAGGCCCAGTGGCCGCGGATTGGCATTGATATAGGCAATCGCATCTCTGGTTTCGCCGTAGGATTTGATCGGCAGGATCGGACCGAAGATTTCGTCCTGCATCACGCTCATATCGTCAGTCGGATCAACGATGATGTGCGGGGCGATCTTGTGGTGCGGCTGTTGCGAGAAATTGTCGCCGGTCGGATTGATTTCGATCACTTCAGCACCCTTGGCGCGCGCGTCTTCGAGATATCCCATGATCCGGTCGAAGTGCCGCTGGTTTACGATGGAAGTGTAATCGTCATTGTCCTTCAGGCCGCTCGGGAACATTTTCTGCACGGCGCTGGTTGCTGCCGCCGTGAATTCCGCCGTCTTTTCCTTCGGCACGAAGGCATAGTCCGGCGCGAGGCAGATCTGGCCCGCATTCAGCGTCTTGCCGGCCATAATGCGGTTAGCCGCCTTCTGCATGTCAGCCGACCGGCCGAGGATAACAGGGCTCTTGCCGCCAAGTTCGAGGGTGAGGGGCACGAGATTGTCGGCGGCCGCCCGCATGACGTGTTTGGCAACCGAGGTCGCGCCGGTGAACAGGATATGGTCGAAAGGCAGCTTGGTGAACTCGGCGCCGACTTCCGGGCCGCCGGTAATGACGGCCACTTCTTCTTCGTCATAGTATTGTGCGATCACGGATTTCATCAGTTCCGAGGTGGCTTCGGTAAATTCGGATGGCTTGATCATGCACCGGTTGCCAGCGGCAAAGACGCCTGCCAGTGGCGTGAAAGTCAGGTTCACGGGGAAGTTCCAGGGGCTGATTACGCCGATAACACCCTTGGGCTGGAACTGCAGCTGGGCCCGGGACCCGATCAGGCCCAGCGGAAATTCCACCTTCCGCTTTTCCGGCCGCATCCAGTTGTGAACATGCTTCCTGGCAAATTTCAGCGCGCCGATCGACGAAACAATATCGGTAAATCCCGACTGGTCTTTGGAGCGGTGACCGAAATCCTGGCACATGGCATCGTTGAAGGCATCGCCGTGCGTGATCAGCAGGTCTATGGCCTTGTCGATCCATTCAATCCGCTTTGCCGCCGACGGAATGCCGTCACGCAGGTTAGCTGCCTTCTGCCGCGTCAGAATCGATTCCATACCCGTGCCGGTTGCGCTGTCGAGTGCCATGCCAAATTCTCCCATGCCGTGCTTCGTGTGAACACTGTAGCCCGCGTTCAGCTGTTAACAAAGGGAAATACATTGCCGCTGCGTGAGGCGTTCCCATGTGGGCAGGACTGGTTAGATTGCGCGCAAACATATCCGGGAGCGACACAGATGGCCTATGAAAAGATTTCCTACGAACTGGACGGCAGCACCGCCATCATCAGCTTCGATGATCCGGCGACGATGAATGCCTGCGGCATCGACACGGCGCAGGAGCTGCTCCACGCATTCGAAACGGCGCGCACCGAGGCCCGCTGCACGATCCTGACGGGCAAGGGACGCGGCTTCTGTTCGGGCGCCAATCTCGGCGCCAATCCCGGTAGCGGGACCGCGCTGAGCCACCCCGGGTCCCAGCCGGACGCAGGCCGGGCGCTTGAAACGCACTACAACCCCCTCATCCTGGCAATCCAAGACCATCCCCATCCCGTAATCACGGCCGTGAACGGTGCCGCCGCAGGTGTTGGTTGCGCGCTGGGTCTGATCGGCGATCTCGTGATCTGCGGCAAGAGCGGTTATTTCCTGCAGGCATTCCGCCGCATCGGCCTCGTTCCCGACGGTGGCTCCACCTACCTGCTTGCCCGCACCATCGGACGGGCACGGGCTATGGAAATGACTCTGCTGGGCGAAAAGGTGCCGGCCGAGCAGGCCATGTCCTGGGGGCTCGTCAACCGCGTCGTCGAAGATGACGCCTTGATGGCGACGGCAAAGCAGATTGCCGGGCAGCTTGCAGAGGGACCGACACTGGCGCTGGCCATGACACGCAAACTGGTCTGGGCCGCCTGCGATGGCGATTTCGATGGTGCGCTGCGCGCCGAACGCCTTGCCCAGCGGACGGCTGGCCGAACCGACGATTTCAAGGAAGGCGTGACGGCCTTCCTCAAAAAACGCAAGGCCGAATTCAAGGGAAAATGATCATCCTGTGATTGCATCATTTCATATGCGATTAAGGATAGAGTAAGGCATCCATGACAACCTGCGACAGACGTACATATGGGCCGGGGGGCGGATTATCGCATGGACTATCGACTGATCCATTTCAATTGCGCGCGCCCGAAGGGCGAGTTCACATTTGAAAACGAATTCGTTCGTGTGTTCCTCGCTATTCTTCCCCGCATTTTCAGCGATGCCGACAGCTTTGACGGCGTACACTGGCATACGCACGGGCTGAGACAACCGGACGGCGACTGGCGAGATCTCTATCAGGCGTTCCCCTATCCGAATGGCATGGCCGCGCCCGATGTCTGCACGATGGCCGGCTGGAGGTCACTCGAAGACATGCGCACCTTCGTCTATTCGGGCAAAACCCATCCTGCCGGTATGCGGCGCCTGCAAGAACAGCTCGACCGCAGCCAGGGGGCGGGATTTGTCATGTGGTGGGCCCCGCGCGGCGAACGCTTCACAATGGAAGACGGATGGCAGCGGCTGCTGCACCTGCGTGAAAACGGTTCGAGCAATTATGCTTTCTCTCTCGATCAGCCGATTCTCCGGCCACAGGTCGCATGAGGCTGACGCGGCGCAGCCTCATGCGTCTGGCTGCAGGAACCCTACTGCTCGCAGCATGTACACGCCCCGGTCCGCCCGAACCTGACCGGACGATCTATCTTGTGCGACACGCAGAAAAGCAGGCGGGTGATGATCCCTCGCTTACGCCGGAAGGCGCCGCGCGCGCCCAGTTGCTTGCCGACACGCTGGCTGATGCGGGTATTGCGCACATCTATTCCACCGACTATGCGCGAACACGCGAAACGGCCGCGCCGCTGGCCGATTTCATGTCCTTGCCGGTCTATTTCTATGATGCGTCAGACCCGCTTTCTTTCGTGTCTGAGTTGAATTCTCAAAGCGGCAGGATACTCGTTGTTGGGCACTCCAACACGACTCCCGATCTGGTGGGGCTCCTGGGAGGTGAACCGGGCGCTGAAATCAATGAGGCGGCCGAATATGACCGCCTCTATGTGTTGCGAATCTCGGGCGACACCGTTGAGTCTGAACTGCGCCGGTATGGCGCGCCGTATCAGCCCTGAGGCAGACCCAGCCGGTAGACACCCTTGAACGTATCCGGGTCGACCGGCTTACCCTTGCGATAGATCGTGATGGTTCCCGCCTTGGCCAGACGCACGGCCTCTGCGCGCACATCCTTCAAGACACGCTGGAAGTTTTCCTCGCTCACCGCACGGGCGGCCTGTTCGGCGCTGATCGTCTTGCCGACGCCGCACTCCGCCGTCAGTTTCAGGATCGCGTCTCGGACAGCGTTGTGCCCCGGCTCGCTCACCAGTCGATCGCCGCGTAGACGAGTTGCTGGAATTGCTGGCGCATCGGGTAGGTCGAGGACGGCATCAATTGCGTGGCCTGGATCGCGATGATCTCCTCTTCCGGATCCACCCAGAAGAAAGTTGACGCAAGGCCGCCCCAGCTGAACGTGCCCTCGCTGCCGGGCTGCTGGCCAGCCACGACATCCACGACAACCGATCCGCCGAGGCCGAAACCCACGCCGTCAGACATGACTTCCGTGAACATGGACTTGCCCATGTCGCGCATCGTCCTGCCGCCGGGAAGATGATTCTGGCGCATGAACTCAACCGTTTTCGGGCTGACAAGGCGCTGGCCGTCCAGCGTACCGCCGCGCAACAGCATCAGGGCAAAGCGGTGATAGTCGCGCAGGGTGGAAACGAGACCGCCGCCCGCATTCAGCAATGTGGGGCGTTTGGTGTAGAGCTTCGAGGCCCTGCCGGGCCCGTCTGCGAGGCTGGTCACACCTGTCTCCGCATCTTTCTGGTAGCAGGCCATGAGACGGTCGATCTTTTCTTCCGGCACCCAGAATTCAGTGTCGTGCATACCGAGCGGGCCGGTAATGCGCTGACGGAAAAATTCATCCAGCTCCATGCCCGAGACGATCTCGACAATCGCGCCGAGCACGTCGATTGAATGGCCATACCACCATTCAGCGCCCGGCGAGCACTGGAGCGGAAGCCCCGCCAGCCGTTTCGACATGGCCTGAAGGGTTTCGTCCGGCCGCCCAATCTTCTCCTGCCGGTAGAGGAAATCGACCGGGTGCTGCATCATGAACCCGTAGGTGAGACCGGACGTGTGCGTAAACAGGTCCAGCACTTTCATGGGGCGGTCCGGCTTGCGGGTCGTGAAAGTGTCCTTGTCGCCTGCATCCCACACCATCACGTCGGCAAATTCCGGGATGTAGCGGCTGACGTCATGGTCGAGGCGCAGCTTGCTTTCTTCGAACAGCATCATCGCCGCCAGCGACGTAAGCGGCTTGGTCATGGAATAAATGCGGAAAATCGTGTGCGGCCCAATGTGCTCGCCTGCGCCCATTTCGGTGGTGCCGGAATAGTCTTCAAGCGCAATTTCACCACCGCGCGACACGAGCGTCGCCATGCAGGGCAGCTTGCCGGTGTCGATGTAATTCTCTCGGAAATATTCCGGAATCGCTTCAAGGCGCTCGGCGTTGAGGCCGACTTCGTGCGGATCGGTGGGGTCGTGGTCGAACATCTAGAGGTTTCCTGCCTTGGCGGCCCGGGCGAGTTCCCGGGCGATGATGATCTGCTGGATCTGGCTCGTGCCTTCATAGAGGCGGAAGATGCGCACGTCGCGGTAGAAGCGCTCAATGCCATAGTCGGTTACATAGCCTGCACCGCCGAACACTTGCACCGCGCGATCCGCGACGCGGCCGCACGCCTCCGTGGCGAACAGTTTCGTGCAGGACGCGAGCATCGTGACGTCCTCGCCGGCGTCGCGGCGGCGCGCGGCGTCGAGGATCATGCAGCGCGCGGCATAGGTTTCAGCCTGGCTATCTGCGATCATTGCCTGGATCAGCTGATGATCCATGATCGGCTTGCCGAACTGTTTGCGCTCAAGCGCGTAATTGACCATTTCCCTGATGAGGCGCTCGGACACGCCGGTCGCGACAGCGGAGATGTGCAGGCGGCCCTTGTCGAGCACGCTCATCGCCACCTTGAACCCTTCGCCCTCACCAGCCAGGCGATTTTCGACCGGAACGCGTGCATTGTCGAAGATCACGTCGCAGATGTGGGCGCCCTGCTGGCCCATTTTCTTTTCGGGCTGGCCCACGGACACGCCGGGCGTGCTGCGCTCGACCACGAAGGCCGACACGCCCTTGGCGCCGGGCATGGACGGATCGGTGCGGGCCATGACCGTGAACAGGTCGGCCTTGTTGGCATTGGTGATGTAACGCTTGGTGCCATTCAGCACGTAATGGTTACCGTCGCGGATCGCCTTGGTTGTCAGGCTGCCGGCATCGGAGCCTGCTTCCGGCTCTGTCAGCGCAAAGCTTGCGATCAGGTCGCCGCTGGCAATGCCGGGCAGCCATTTCGATTTCTGTGTATCGGTACCGAACAGGACCAGCGCCTGACTGCCAATGCCGATATTCGTGCCTGCCACAGAGCGGAAGGCAGGCGACGTGTTGCCCAGTTCGAATGCCACAAGACACTCGGTTTCCATGTCCAGCGCGAGACCGCCATATTCTTCCGGAACGGCGATGCCGAACAGGCCAAGCTGCTTCATCTCGTCGACGATGGATTGCGGGACAACATCATTGTCGCCGACTTCCGCCTCGATCGGTATGCATTTTTCGTTCACGAACCGGCGAACCTGTTCGATCAGGGCGGCACGAATTTCGGCGTCAAAAGCCATCAGTTTGCTCCCGTGAATTATTGGTCCCAACCATGATATGCCGTTGCGACAGGGTTGTCGAAGGGTGACTGTGCGGTATCAAAGCCAAAAGGGAGGAACAAGGCGGAAATGGTTGCAACAGAAGTGACAGAAGGCGAATTCAAGGGCTGGCAGACCTGGCCGGAGGAACCGTTCGAACACGACACGGCTGGTCCGTTTTACATGCGCACCGACGATCAGGGACAGGTTGCGGCCTTCCGCGCCCAACGCAAGCACATGAATGCGGGCGGCGTGATGCATGGTGGGTGCCTGATGACCTTCGCCGACTTTGCCCTGTTCGCCATTGCCCATCACGGTATGGAAGGCGTCTACGGGCTCACCGTCGCGTTTACATCTGAATTCCTGGATGGCGCCAAGGAAGGCGAACTGATCGAAGCGCGCGGCGATGTGCTGCGCCAGGGGCGGTCGCTCACCTTTGTGCGCGGTCTCGTGACAGCCGATGGCCGCCCTGTCCTCAATTTCTCCGGAACCATCAAACTCAGAAAGCCGAAACCATGAGCCAGCCCCCCTACCAGGAACTTTCCCGTTCGATCAAAGGCAAGACCGCCCTCATCACCGGCGCCGCCAGCGGCATGGGCCGGGCGACTGCCCACCTGTTCGCCCGCGAGGGCGCGAACGTCGCCGTGACCGACCTGCGCCAGGGCGATGTTGATGTCGTGGTGGACGAGATCAAGGCCGCCGGTTTTGACAATGTGAAAGGCTGGGAGTTGGACGTTTCGGACGCTGCAGCCATCAAGCGCGTGATCGACAATGCAGCGGCACATTTCGGCGGCATGGACATTCTCGTGAACAATGCCGGGTTTGCGAAGGCTGGCGACGTTGGCGAAGAAAGTTATGAGGATAGCTGGGGGCCGAGCATCAATGTGATGCTCACCTCGCACCAGCGCGCCATCCGCGCTGCCCTGCCCTACATGCGCAAGAATGGCTGGGGGCGCATCGTCAATATCGCCTCGACCGAAGGCCTTGGCGCAACGCCGGGCAATTCACCTTACGTCGCCGCCAAGCATGGCGTGATCGGTCTGACGCGCGGCCTTGCCGTGGATCTCGGTCGTGAGGGCATCACCGTGAACTGCATCTGCCCAGGGCCGATCATTACCGGCATCACGTCCGGCATCCCGGACGAACATAAGGTAATCTACGCCAAGCGCCGCGTGCCGCTGCGCCGCTATGGCATTCCGGAAGAGGTCGCCAACATGACGCTGTCGCTGGTCCTGCCGGCCGCCTCTTTCCTGAACGGCGTGCACATTCCCGTCGATGGCGGCATGTCGATCAAGAATGCCTGACCGAAGACAGGGTTTGCGGGGCTAACCCTTCGCAAACCCGCGCGCGGTCATCGCCGCATGCCAGCGGCCCAGGTTCTCGAATTCCTTGTGAGGCTGCCATTTCATCACCCTGCAGAAGCCGACCCCGATATAGAGCGTGATGTCGGCAATCGAGAACCGCTCGGCGGCAACGAATTCGTGCGTTGCAAGGTGGTCGTCGAGGCGTTTCGCCATTGTCCGCGCCGCTTTCTCGCCCTTTGCGGCCGCTTCCGGGCTTTGCGGCACTTCCAGTGGCGCCATCATCGGGTGGGCATTACGGAACCAACCGGCAAACTGGATGAAGAACATCAGCTCAATGCGCCGGTCCCACATCTCGATCAGGGCTTTTTCCTTCGGGTCGGTGCCCATCAGGTTCGGCTCCGGGAACACCCCCTCAAGATAGGTACAGATCGCCCGGCTCTCGGTGATCGCCGTGCCATCGTCCAGCACCAGCGTCGGCACCTGTGCATAAGGTGACAGCGCCCGGTACTCGGCGGTCTTGTGCTCCTGGTCCATGATCGAAACGTCGATCAGTTCGACAGCATCCAGCTTGCCTTTTGCCCGCAGAAAAAAGACGACGCGGTCAGGATTGGGGGCTTTGGGGCTCTGGTAAAGTTTCATGCTCGTTCTCCCTTTCTCATTATCGTAGCGCTCACGATGAGCCTGCCATGACCTAGAATGTTTTTCTTACGCCAAGTGTCGCGTTGATCGGCTCACCGGGAAAGTAGCGACCATTGCCGAAAGCAAGGTCAGCGCGGTCCGCATAGGCCTCATCCGTCAGGTTGCGGATGATCAGGAAGGCTTCTGTGCCTTCATCGAGCGCATAGGCGCCGCGCGCTGACATCACCGTATGCCCCGGATAGATGGCCGTATTGGCCGGATCCATATAGTATTCGCCGACATGCTCCACCGACACGGACAAGCTCAACGCATCTGTCGCCTGCCAGTCGAGTGACGCATCCGCAAGCCATTCCGGCGCTGTATCGATCTGGTTGCCATCACGGATGGTTTCGGAGCCCGAGCCGACAATCCGGTCAAATGTATAAGTCTGGTCGGACCATCCGACATTGCCCTTGAGCGCCAGTGTGTCCGTGATTTCGAACGCGGCGGCTGCTTCCACGCCGACATGGCGCGTCGAGCCATCCGGCACGTTGAGGCCGTCGCTGTCGCGGAAGAAGAAGTTTTCCTTGTCCATCCAGTAGGCAGCGACATCGAAGACGAGACGGCCATCAATCGCGCTGCCGCGCGCACCGATCTCCACACTGTCCAGCGTTTCGGTCTCCACCTCGCCCGCCACCTGCAGGTTCTGCAACCGGAAGAGGTCCGACACCTGCGGCGCGCGCTCGCCGCGCGCATAGTTGACGTAATAGCTCACGTCGCCCGACGACCAGATCAGGCCGAGTTTCGGCGTCAGCAGGTCAAAGCTTTCCGTGCGATTGGCGGGAACATTGAATCGCCCGTTGATGCCGGCCGGGGCATCAGTGGTATAGTCATATTCGTGCGCTTCGCCGCGCAAGCCTGCCAAAAAGCTGACATTGTTGCCGAGGCGCCATTCCGCTTCGCCCCACAGGGCCAGCGTGGTCGTGTCGACCGTGTAGTCATAATGGACCCCTTGCGGGAATCGCGTATCGCCCGGGAAAAAGCCGAACCGGTCCGGCTGGATTTCCTTCAAATAGCCACTCGCCACATCCACATCGGTGCCGACACGCAATTCCAGCACGTCGCTCGCCTGCCATCCGTAACGCGCCATCAGGCCGCCGCCGGTGTGAGCATTCTTTTCGACGCCGCCATTCGGCAGGAAGTGCTGCGAGAAGATCATCGCCTGGCTGTGCGCATAGGGCATCAGCACCAGCGTTCCAGGCCCCAGCGTCCGTTCGGCCCGCGCGCCCATGCGCGCCGACCAGGCGTCGCGATAAGCTTCGGGGTTCGGGTTTTGCGTGACGAGATCGCGGTCCTTGTAACTGTCGGCGCCCTGCAAAAAACCCGCCGTTTCCTGGTTGAGATTCGAGGCCGACAGCCACGGCGTCACATCCCATGGCCCCAGCTCATGCGCTCCGACAACTGACAGTTTCTGCTGATCGGCGCCGGTATTATCCCGCCAGCCCGTGTCGTGCTGCAGGGACAGGCCGAGGCGAACATGGCTGCCCTCATCCAGCGTCATGTCGGTGCGGTAGCGGCCGAGCGTGCCATAGCTCGCGCTGGCAAAGCTGCCATCGCCCGGCTGGCCGAGGATCACATTGATGAGCCCATGCACGGCATTCGAGCCATATTTCGCGCTGCCCGGCCCGCGCACCACTTCGATGGCACTTGCCACCTCATGGTGCGGCTCCATCAGGCTGTTGACGTTGCCGAAAGCCGGCGAGCGCGTCGGCACGCCATTCTCGAGGATGAGGAAACTTCCCTGTCCTGCCCCGCCAGTCAGCACAGGGCTGCGGATGGCAATCAGATGCTCCTGCCCGGAATTCATCTGGATATTCACGCCCGGCAGCGTGTTCAGGATTTCGGCGGGGTGGTCGGCGAGGGTTTCGGCGATGGCGTCAGCGTCCGCGTAAGTAATTGACCCAGGCTGTTCAGGCGACCTGTCGCCGAACACGGTTACTGGCTCGAGGGAGACAGCTGTGTCCTGCTGGGCTGCGGCCTGTCCCGACAGGCAGTAACCCAGTGCGACAAGGCTTGCAGACGTCACAGTCAATCGGTGAAGCATGGAAATTCCTTCGGTTAGGCAAAGAGGCTGTGCCCCATGGGATACCTAGGGCCAAGCCCTCCGCATAGCGAGCCCTCCCCGGGCGTCAGGTCAGCCGCCCGCGCCCGCAAAGAGCTGGTAGGGCAGCGCGCCAACGACCGCGCCCGAGAGGCTGGTCGCCAGCGTTCCGGCCAGCAGCGTGCGCCAGGCCAGCGACAGGAAATCATCCCGCCGCGCCGGTTCGATGATTGAAAGCCCGCCAATCAGGATGCCCATGGAGCCGAAATTGGCAAAGCCGCAGATCGCATGGGCGGTGATCATCCGCGTGCGCGGGTCCATGGCGTCCACCGGCAGCTCGGCCAGCTGGATGAACGCGACGAACTCCGTCAGCACGGTCTTCACGCCCATCAGCGAGCCGGACTGCGCCGCCTCGCCCATCGGCACGCCGATCATGTACATCAGCGGCGCAAATACCCAGCCGAGAATACGCTCGATCGAGAGCGGCGCACCGGCCACATTCGGCAACATGCCGAACCCGGCATTCACGATCCAGAGCAGAGCCAGGGCCGCGATCAGCATCGTTGCGATATTGAATACGATCTTCAGGCCGTCCGTTGCCCCTGTGGAGAACGCGTCCATTGTCGAGGCATACTTGAAATCCGGCTCCTGCATCCGCTCGCTCGACGGCGTGGTTTCCGGGATCATGGTCAGCGCCACGGCCACCGCCGCAGGTGCGGCAATCAGGGATGCGGCCAGCAGCTGCGGCAGGGGGTTGGCCATCTTCCCGTCGAGGAACGCGCCATAGACGACGAGTACCGAGCCCGCGATGGTGGCAAAGCCTGCCGTCATCATGATCAGCAGCTCAGACCGCGTCATGCCCTTGATGTAAGGCCGGATCAGGACAGGCGCTTCGGTCATGCCCATGAACACGTTGGCCGAGACCGCGAGCGACGTGGCCCCGCCGAGGCCCATCGTACGCTGGAAAATGTAGGCAAATCCATTGGTCACCCAGCGCAGGATCTTCCAGTGCCAAAGTATCGCCGAGAGGGCCGCAACGACGATGATGATGGGCAATATCTGGAAGAAGAACAGCGGTGGCGCATCCGTGCCGATCATGTTGGTCGCGGCGACATTGTCACCGACATATCCGAACACGAAGCCCGTGCCGGCGCGCGTCGCATCCTGCAGACCGTCGACAACCACGTTCGCCTGCAGCAACACGTTTCGCACCGGTGTGATCCAGAACAGGATCAGCGCAAATACAAACTGCATCGCGGTTGCACCGAGCACGATCTTCCAGGGAAACAGGCCACGCTTTTCAGAGACGAGCCAGCAGATGCCATAGATAAGCGCGATCCCGATCAGTGCGCGGGCATTGTCCCAGCCCCATTCATAACTTGCCAGCATCCAAAATCGCTCCCGAGCCCGTTTTGATAGCTTTATGACTTAGCCGTGACGGCCCGGCTTGGAAAGCGCGCAAGTGTAGTGGCGAAAGTCGCGCACCGGAATGCTCACAAAAGGCGCTGATGGCCGCATTCGATCCCGTGCGATTGCACGCGTGTTGACTGAGCGGCAACCCGAGCTTAGGTTTTTGCTATAATAATCAAGCCTTTGATCCGTTACTCAAACCGTCGAGCGGGTCATGCTTCCGGAGACATACCCACCGATGAAAATGCGCGCCCTCGTCCTGGCAATGGCCATGGCTGTTGCCATGCCTGCCTTCGCCCAATCCGATTCAGAGGCAACAGATGCCGCAATGGAGGATGTGGCAAAGCCAGTGCACGATCCCGCGTTGTTCGTGAGTTCTCACAAGGGAGTGTTCGGTTCCGAGCGCCTTTCCTACAGGGTCGAAGCCGGAGAAACCCATATCGACAATGAAGAAGGCGAGCCGACTGCAAGCCTGTTTGCGATCTCCTACATCAAGGAAAATGCCGGTACTCAGCGCCCGGTGACATTCGTGTTCAATGGCGGCCCGGGATCGGCATCGGTCTGGCTCCATCTCGGCCTGCTCGGACCGAAGCGCGCCGAGGTGGCGAGCGATGCCGATGCAGACGATGGCGCCGCGCCCTACACGCTGGTGGATAATCCGCTCAGCATCCTGGACCTGACCGACCTTGTCTTTATCGACCCTGTCGGCACCGGATACAGCCGGGCTATCGGCAGCGGTGAGAACAAGGACTACTGGAATGAAGCAGGTGATGGCGGGTCGATTTCCGAGTTCATCCGCATATGGATCAGCAAGCACAAGCGCTGGAACGCGCCCAAATACCTGATCGGTGAAAGTTTCGGCACCACGCGGGCAGCCTATATCGCCAACCAGCTGACCACAGGGGATGTCGACATCGCGCTCAACGGCCTCGTCTTGATCTCCCAGGCGCTGGACTATGAAGGCTCGACCTCCATCCACGACAATGTGTATTCATACATCACCTACCTGCCCAGCATGGCCGCTGCCGCGCAGTATCACGGACGGGCAGGCGTGGGCATTCCGCAGGACCAGTTCCTGAACGATGCGCGTGCCTTTGCCCGCGATGAATATGGCCCCGCCCTTTGGAAAGGCGACCGGCTGAGCACGCAGGAGCGAACCCGCATTCGTGACAGGCTGGCCTATTTCACCGGACTGGCACCTGACTATATCGAAACCTCGAACCTCAGGGTCCTGATGCCGCGCTTCCAGAAGGAGCTTCTGCGTGACAAGGGGGTCGCGATTGGTCGACTGGATGGACGGTATATGGGCGACGAAGCCGACGATATTGCCGAGACACCCGACGATGACGTGTCGAGCTATGCGATCAGTTCAGCCTATTCCGCACTGCTGAACCAGTATCTGTCGAGCGATCTCGGTGTCGAGATGGATCGCGCCTACATGATGTCGAGCGAAGACGCTGGCGAGCAGTGGAATTTCCGGGACGTGCCGGAGGGAGAGTATTGGGAGCCGCGCTATCTGAATGTCGGTCGGCAACTCACTACCGCGATGCGCCGCAACACGTCGCTGAAGGTGATGGTGGCAAACGGGTACTATGACATGATCACGCCGTTCTTTGACGCGGAGATCACTTTCGCCCGCTATGGAATCCCCCAGGAGCGGGTTGCCATGACGTATTACCAGGGCGGGCACATGATGTACCTGAACGACGGCGCGCTGGAAGCGCTGAGCGCCGACATCAGGGCATTCTACGCAGACCGGCTCGAGGACAGGCGACCAGACTAGGAGCGGGACCGGCATCCCCGGGGCAGAATCCCGGGGATACACGGTTAAGGGGGCTTTAGCCGAGCTTGCAGACGCAGATCTTGTTACCGTCGGGATCGCGGAAATACGCGCCGTAAAACGTCGGCATCCGGTTTCCGGGGGCGCCCTCGTCCACGGCGCCAAGTTCGATGGCCTTGTTGTAGACCTTGTCGACTGTTGCATTATCAGCGGCGGCCAGAGCCGGCATCACGCCGTTCCCGCACGTCGCTGCATCCTTGTCATAGGGGTCGCCAATGGCGATCATCGGCTGGCCGGGGCCAACGCCGTAGAATTGCAGGCGATCATTGGCGAAGAACCGCTTGGCGCCCATTTCGCCCAGGACGGCGTCATAGAAAGCCAGCGCCTTCTCCTTATTGTTTGTTCCGAGGGTGACGTAGGCTAGCATGTTGGTTCCTCCCTTTTCATGCGTATCTTTCTTGAACTCTGGCCTCCCGAGCGCGGCTCGGCAAGATATGACGCAGGGGCGCGGCTTGACGTTTACGTGAACGTCTGGTGTGAAGCCGATCAAACCGATTTCCAATAAAAGCAGGAGTTCTCCCATGTCAGATATCCGTTTTGACGGTCGCGTTGCCATCGTTACGGGTGCAGGTGGCGGCCTTGGCCGGTGCCATGCACTCGAACTCGCCCGTCGCGGCGCAAAGGTCGTTATCAACGACCTGGGTGCCAGCATGGACGGTTCGGGCGGCAACTCGGCCGCTGCCGAAGCTGTCGTCAAGGAAATCGAGGCCATGGGCGGCGAAGCGATGGCAAACGGCTCGTCGGTAGCGGATGAAGCTGGCGTCAAGAAGATGATCGACGACACGATGGCCCGGTTCGGCCGCATCGACATCCTGATCGCCAATGCCGGCATCCTGCGGGACAAGTCCTTCTCCAAGATGACCCAGGCCGACATTGACCTTGTGATCGACGTCCACCTGCGCGGCTCGTTCATGCCGATCCACGCCGCCTGGGACATCATGAAAGAGCAGAACTATGGCCGTATTGTCGTGACCACGTCCTCGACCGGCCTCTACGGCAATTTCGGCCAGGCCAATTACGGCGCCGCCAAGCTCGGCCTCGTCGGCATGATGAACACGCTGAAAATCGAAGGCGCCAAGAACAATATCAAGATCAACTCGGTGTGCCCGGTTGCGGCAACCCGCATGACAGAAGGCCTGATGCCGGAGGCCGTTCTGGCCCAGCTCAAGCCTGAGTACGTCACGCCAGGCGTCATGAACCTCGTCAAGGAAGACGCGCCCACCGGCGTGATCCTTTCGGCCGGCGCAGGCGCGTTCTCGATGGCCCGCATCGTTGAAACCGAAGGTGCCTTCGTCGGTCAGGGCGATGAACTCACGGCTGAAGCTGTTGCCGCCAAGTGGGATCAGATCACCGATACGTCGAAAACGCTTCCGGCGTTCAAGGGGGGTGGCGAGCATGGCCAGCACATGTTCGCGCTCGTCGCAGGCGGTGTTAAGGCCTAGGTGCTTGCTTCTAGCGAGTTTTTACCGCAGGATTCTCCTCACACGCTAATCTGAGGAGAATCCATGCGGTTCACTGCACCTACACTTCTATTCCCGATTCTCATGCTCGTGGCGGCGTGCAGTGCGCCACCTCAGGCTGACCAACCTGCTGAAATCGTCCAGCCGCAAGCGATCAGCGCCGCCGGCGAGATGTGCGGCGGCATTGCCGGCCTGCAATGCGAAGAAGGCTTTTTCTGCAAACTTGATGATGGCGCATGCGTGAACACAGCGGACGTGGCCGGCACATGCACGGAAATCAGACCGTTCTGCACACGTGAATACGCGCCAGTCTGCGGCTGCAACGCCAAGACGTATCCCAATACGTGCGAAGCCCACGCTGACGGCACGAGTGTCGCAAGCCAGGGCGCCTGCAAAGGTTGACGAGAACGGCCTCCCGAAAAGGGGGCCGTTTCGACTCTATTCCTGCATCGCCTTGAGATACATGGAATTTACCGGTTTTGCGAACAGACGCTCAACCATGGGCTCGAAGAACTCCAACGGCTCGCTTTCATAGTCAGGGTCGAACGCGGCCTGATCATACAAGTGGCAGAATTGCGCGCAGTATTCGTAATGCGGGCTGTCCTTGAAATGCTCACGCATGTTCTTGTCCAGGCCAATATGCTCGAAGAAATAATAGCCCTGGAACGCCCCGTGATTGGCGACCATCCAGAGGTTTGCCTCAGACACAAACGGCTTCAGAATTGCGGCGGCCACATCGGGATGATTGAAGCTGCCAAGCGTATCGCCGATATCATGCAGCAGCGCGCAGACCACATACTCCTCGTCGCGTCCGTCGCGGTGTGCGCGTGTGGCGGTCTGGAGGGAGTGGGTCAGGCGGTCGACCGGGAATCCGCCATAGTCGCCGTCAAGCAGCCGAAGATGGTCGAGAACACGCTTGGCGAGCCCCTTGTTGAAGCTCTTCGAGTGGGCGACGATGATGTCCCAGTCTTCCTTGGTGCCTTCAAGCATTTCGCGAAACTGTGCGCGCTCGCCAACGTCCTGTCCGTCTGCCATGTCCGTTTTCCTCCTGATGTCTTTTGCCAAGACTATACGCAAACCGCGCAAACATGAAAGCAGGTCTCGTCGTACCCGTTTGGCCGTCTGCCGATTTTGTGGCATTCTGGGTAAACGAAGGCGAGGAAAGCGTGACAAGCGCGAGACATGGATATGGAATGGGCCGAAACGGTCTTTTGACGAGACACATGCGTCGTCTCGTCGTCATCCTGCTTGCCCTGCTGTATTATATTCCTGCTTATGCTGCCGAACGCCTCGTCGTTCCCTTTGACGTCAATTCGCACGGGCAAATGGTGGTCCAGTTCCGCATCAATGATTCTTCCCAGGCCATTGGGGTCGTTGATACGGCGGCGACCCACGCCATGATCGATCTCGCGACTGCGAATGCAGCCGGTGTTCCCATACCCGGTGATGCCATGATCAATGTGCTCGGACTGGAAGGCGCCGAAATCTTCCCGCTGGTACGCGTTGACAGTCTGTCGGCCGGCAATGTGCGGATTGGTCGGATGAACGCAGCCCTGAACCGGCGGATCGAAGTTCTGGGGGTCCACAATGTCGTGCCCGCAAATGCATTCGCCGGGGACGTTATCGACTTTGATTTCGATGCTGGACGGATCCTGGTTTACGACGGCCGCCCCGACACCAGCACGACGCTGACTTCCAGCCGTTTGCCCATGCGCCAGGTGAACGGTCTGTGGTTTGCTGAAGTCAAGCTCAACGGTACAAAGGGGCTTGCCCTGATCGATACGGGCTCCAGCATTTCTTACGTGAACAGCCGGTTCGCTGACGATGCAGGCGCCAGGCCGAACGAGGAAAAGACCAAGACGCTCCACGGAATTACAGGCGGCGGCATTGCCATTCGCGTGGCAACAGCGCGCCGGTTCAGCCTTGGCCGACACCGGGTTCTTGGGCCAGACCTTCTCGTGGCAGATCCCGCCATCTTCGCCCATCTCGGCCTTGCCGACGAACCCGTCATGGTGCTTGGGCTGGACTATCTTTCGATCTTCAGGGTGCAGCTTGATCGCCGCGAGCGACGTCTTGTGCTGAGCTCGCAAGGTTCGAAGCGCGGCATGGGCGGCGTCCAGATGAATGCCGGAGGCTCGCGTCTTCGTACGAACTAGGGCCTGACTTCTTATCATGCCTCTGCGTGAGCCTGCTGGCATATCCCGAACGCTCCACGCATGAAAAAGCCCCTCCTCCGGCTGGAGAAGGGGCTTTCGGCAGACACCTCAGTCCCACAAGGCTCCCAGCATAAGCCGGTCACGCCAGGTTTCACGCGGGCCTGTACAGGCCGGGCCACAGCGCTGGCACACATGATCGTGCAGGCGCCGGGCAATCGCCCAGGTGGACTCGCCGGTGCGGGCACCGGCCAGTTCGAGCATGGCGATGATGCGGCGCAGCACTTCATCCGAGACCTCCGCGTTCTGGCGCCCTTTCGCCTCTGCAAGGCGCCACCCGGCGGGATCCTGCCGCAGGGCCACAGCGACCATCTCGCTGCCCTCGCGGACAGTGAAGACAGCCATGCGTCCGGCGGCAAGGTCGCCGGTAAAGTCCCGCAGGCAGTTGCGAAACTCCAGCGCCACGCTGACGAGCGCCTTACGATCACGCACCGGGACGAACACGTCCGGCAGGCGCGGTGCAGGCAGGATCTGCCCGAACTGCACCGGCTGAAGCGCCTCGGCGGCCATGTCGAACAGAGCCAGCGCATCGCCGGCCCGGTTCCATCGCTGCGCAATCCGCGCCGCCTCACCTGCGCCATGAATGCGCAGGGCGAGCCGGAAGGCTTCGGCCAGATCCTCAACCGCAGCGGTCGAAGATGGCATCCGCCCAACGATACCGGCCTGACGCAGCACCGCAGGCAGAGTGCTGATCAATTCGATCCGGTCTGCGGCGATGACTTGCATGTGCCGCAGCACACGGCCTGCATCATCTTCGACGAACAGGCGAAGGAAACGGTCATAGTCAGCCGTTTCCCACAGCACTTCGCCCAACCGCCCGAGCGCCTTCATCAGGCCGCCCGGTGCCTCGCCACCGACAAGAAGGCAAGCGACATCGCGGTCCCGGCCCCGCTCGACAGCGTGAACCACGTCCAGACTGCGGCAGCCTGCCTGCCTTGCGAACAGGATCGCCGCCGCATGACGGCGGGCCGTTGGCAGGGCCAGAAACCCGCCATGCGGGGCTGGCCACGCCTCGGCGATAATCGCGGCGTGCGGCCCGGCCAGGAAGCCGAGCAGCGGTGTCTGAACTGCAGCGCGCCCTTTCGGATGCACATGCATCAGGGTCATGGGCGTGCCCATGATCCACCTCCTTTCAAATCGCGACCGCGCTAAGGCGGCGGCGGATTTAAGGTTTCAATGCGAGGTCAGATATCACCGGCCAATGCGCGGGGACGCTGACAGCGCTCCCCGTAGCCACGAGGAGCTGGTCGTGTGTGTACAACTCAGCTTCATCTCAGTTCTCTTCCAGTTGGGCGGGTGGTCCCTTTCACAGGGCTCACCGCAAGGGAGCGGCGTATAACGCCAGCCTAGGTTTACTGTCAACCACGATTGAAAAAGAAAAACCCCCGAACGTTTCCGTTCGGGGGTGCTTCAATTCTCGGCTTTCGAGGAGGACTATTCGTCCATCGCTTCCAGCTCAGCCTCGTGACGGGCCTTGTCGGCGGCGCCCTTGGCGCTCCCGTCACGGTCGACAAGTTCAAGCACGGCGATCGGCGCATTGTCACCATGGCGGAAGCCGGCTTTCATCACGCGCGTGTAACCACCGTTGCGGTCCTTGTAACGGTCGCCCATCACGTCGAACAGTTTGCGCACAGCGTCTTCGTCGCGCACTTTCGCGATGGCCTGACGGCGGGCCGCAAGATCACCCTTCTTGGCAAGCGTGATCAGCTTGTCCATGAGCGGCGCCATTTCCTTGGCCTTTGGCAGGGTCGTCGTGATCTGCTCGTGGGTGATCAGGCTGGCCGCCATGTTCGCGAACATCGCCTTGCGGTGCGAAGTCGTTTTGTTCAGTTTGCGGTGAGCTAGTCCGTGGCGCATTGTCGTATCCTCTGGAGGTGATCAGGCCCCCGTAATCAGATTGATCGGGTCCTATAGATGGTCGTCGTATTTCTTGGCAAGGCCTTCAATGTCCTCAGGCGGCCAATCCGGCACTTCCATGCCGAGATGAAGGCCCATGCCGGCGAGGACTTCCTTGATCTCGTTCAGTGACTTGCGGCCGAAGTTCGGCGTACGCAGCATCTCTGCTTCCGATTTCTGGATGAGGTCGCCGATGTAAACGATATTGTCGTTCTTCAGGCAGTTTGCCGAACGTACGGACAGTTCCAGTTCGTCGACCTTCTTGAGAAGGACAGGATTAAAGCCAAGGTCGGTTTCTTCCTGCTGCTGGCCCACTTCGAGGGTTGGTTCTTCAAAGTTGATGAACAGCTGCAACTGGTCCTGAAGGATACGCGCGGCATAGGCCACGGAATCTTCCGGCGTGACCGAACCGTCGGTCTCGATGTCCAAAGTCAGTTTGTCATAGTCCAGCACAGTACCTTCGCGCGTGTCTTCAACCTGGTAGCCAACACGGCGAACAGGGCTGTAGATCGCGTCAATCGGAATATAGCCGATTGGAGCATCTTCGGGGCGCAGCGCGTCGGCGGGGACATAACCCTTGCCGGTGGCAATCGTGAACTCCATGCGAACTTCCGCACCCTCATCCAGCGTACAGATGACGTGATCCGGGTTCAGTATCTTGCTGTCAGCAGACGTTTCGATCTGGCCGGCTTTGACTTCGCCCGGACCTTTCGCCTTCAGCACCATGCGCTTAGGCGTATCGGATTCCATGAAGATCGCGACCTGCTTCAGGTTCAGCACGATCGTCGTAACGTCTTCACGAACGCCCGGGATTGCCGAGAACTCGTGCACAACGCCGTCAATCTGAACGCCGATGATCGCTGCGCCCTGCAGCGAGGAAAGGAGCACGCGGCGCAATGCGTTGCCGAGCGTCGTGCCGTAGCCGCGCTCAAGCGGTTCAATGACCAGTTTGGCCTTGCGCTTGGTGTCATACCCAGCCTGAACCACCGGGCGGTTCGGACGGATGAGCTCTTTCCAGTTGCGGTCGTTGACGGAGATGAGTTCTTTGTCAGCCATGGGCGACTATCCTTGAAAGCGGCAAGCGGCGCAAAGTGCGCCGCTGGAGTGGTTTAATCAGACGCGGCGACGCTTCGGCGGGCGGCATCCATTGTGCGGGATCGGTGTCGTGTCATTGATCGACGTCACCGTCAGACCAACGGCCTGAAGTGCACGCAGCGCGCTCTCCCGGCCCGAACCCGGACCGCGCACGTTCACTTCAACCGTCTGGAGGCCGTGCTCCTGGGCTTTCTTCGCAGCATCCTCAGCGGCCATCTGGGCCGCATATGGTGTCGATTTGCGCGAACCCTTGAAGCCGACGACGCCCGAAGACGACCAGGAAATAGCATTTCCCTGCGCGTCGGTGATCGTGACCATTGTATTGTTGAAGCTCGAGTTCACGTGAACAACACCGGACGTGATGTTCTTGCGTTCTCTGCGGCGGACTCGTGTGGATGTATCGCGGGCCATCTTGGTCTGATCCTATTATTTCTTCTTGCCGGCGATCGGCTTGGCCGGACCCTTGCGGGTACGCGCATTGGTATGGGTACGCTGGCCGCGAACCGGCAGCTTGCGGCGATGGCGCAGGCCACGGTAGCAGCCAAGGTCCATCAGGCGCTTGATGTTCATCGACGTATCACGACGCAGGTCACCTTCGACCATGTAGTCGGCGTCAATGGCTTCACGAATGCGGATGACTTCTGCATCGGACAGGTCAGCCACACGGCGTTCAGGCTCGACGCCCACTTTTTCGATG
>TARA_R110001606_G_scaffold39572_1_pt1 | contig 23081 bp, 11 predicted proteins | sample TARA_R110001606 | Tara Oceans TARA_R110001606 (sample SAMEA4398315) | marine metagenome | biome: Polar Biome; feature: [SRF] surface water layer (ENVO:00010504); material: water (ENVO:00002006), including particulate matter (ENVO:01000060) such as... | depth 5 m | reverse complement strand
CGCTATCGCTTTAAGAAGAGTTACTGAGTTACTAGGTAAGATGGGGGAACACCACACCATAGAGGAATCAAAACAATCCATCAACGAAGAACCAATGGATAATATTAAAGAGTGGATGTATAATAGTAATAAGAGAATAGAGGAAACTACAGAAGACATACTTAAAATATTAACCAAATAATCCACTATGAGTCATAAAGTCTTTATTCGTCACACATACATTTATAAATGTTCTAGTAAAAAATGTAGTGAAGAATGGAAGGTTAATGAAGCAGATAAATTAGAAAAGTTACATTGTCCTTATTGTGGTAAAAAAGATAGTGTTGAATACGTTCTTGTAGACCAGAGAGAGAAGTATGAAAGAAGGTGGGAGTAATTTATTTATTAGACCACTTATCTATATGAACCTGACCAGGCCAACCAAGTAAAGATTTACATTCTTTACAAACCCAACGTACACCTTCTTTATAATCAACAAACCTAACTTCTTTTTGTAAATGGATACAACTATCTTGAATTTCCTTCAATTCACGTCGACACTCCGATATTTTATTTATTAGTTTGTCAGCTTTTCCCATAACCCTAATGGTTTTTGTTTAAGTCCTTACAAGCACATATCACACAAAGTAGCAAATACCAAAATACATACCAACCCCAATGGATAGGCAGTCAAGTTAGAATATCCATATATTAGTTTTGATTTTTATTATAGTTAACCCAGTCTAGTAAGAAACCAGCCAGTACGGATAAGTGTAGTAATGAAGAGCATAACAACTCAACCCAATCGTTATAGGTTGTTAAGTGAAGATGTACATGACCAACAACCCAAAAAGGTATAGCGAATTGTTGACTATACCAGATTAAAGAGAATTTTATAAAGTTAGTTATTTTTTTCACCACAAGTCCCTAGACTTAGATTTTATATAAAGAATTAGAGAAATTATAGAACCAATCCCCATAATCCAAAGAAATAAAGTAAATAAGTATTTTAATAGTAGCATCTTAATAAACTATAACTATATCTTCTTGTAAAATCAATATATTTGTTTATATTTATACTGTCCTTGAGGCATAAACAATATAAAAAAATAAAATATCATGGAAATAATTTTAACAGTTTTAATTACTCTTGGGGTCGTATCTTTAATAGGTACGGTTGTGGGTGTGATAAGGTTGAGTAGAAGGGTCGATGACCTGGAAGTTGCAAAAATGGATATTGATGATAACATCGAAAACCTTAGAACAGAACTAGAAGACGACATTGAACATCTTCATAGGGAACATAGTAGGTTTGAAGATGAAAGTGTCAGAAATTTAGACCGAAGATTGGATAATGTGTGGAGTGACATCCATAAATTAGACAAAATAGTTAATCCTAATAAGGATTTAATTAATTAATTAATAAAAAGGGTCCTAGTGACCCTTTTTAATTTACATTAATATTTATTAATATGAGTAGACTACAAAAACTTAAAATAGAAAACATTAAGAAAGCAAATGAGCTTTTAGAAAATGGGCACAACAAACAATACCCACCACAAGTGGTTATTTTAAAACCTAGTGAAAATGTAACAAATTCTTCTAACTCATTTGTAAATAAAATGAGTAATTTAAAAGAACAATGGGAACAAATTGACTTAAATGAAGAACCAGATAAAGATACTTATTGGATGATAACAAAAGCCAATAGAGAAAATCTAATTAAGATGGGTGGTACAGCAGAAGAGATAGGAAAATCAGCAACAAACAATTTTCAAAAGTATTGTAAGTAGTTAAGAAAGTTTTCTTTTTTTCTCCCACACTTCTTTAGATATCCCAACACCATACAAATAGTATTCTTTTATTTTTTGTTCTTTATTTACAATAGCGGCACCTTTATTGTTGTGTGTTTTTAAAACCCCATCACACTCCATAGCGTAAGTGTATGTCTTTGACCCATCAGTCTCTTCCCTAGTAAATTCTTTTATTTCGTATCCTGTCATAATTATTATTTTTAGTACTACAAATATAGTAAAAATAAAATCAATAAACACTTAAGTGATTTATAAAGTATTTATATAAAAACACTATTATGAAAAATAATTCATTTATTCTTTTAAAAGAGGAAAAGGAAAGAATCAAAAAACTTTATGAAGCTACTACCGCAAGTTCATCTGGGGCATTTGAAACACCAATGGGATTTTCAGTGCCAGGTTTAGGTGGGGATGTTGAAGTACTGGATATAGAAACAACATTTATAGACGGTGATAATGTACAAGACGGGTCTGTAGAAATAAATTTAGATATTGAAGATATTGAGGACTTCCTTAATGTATCTGAAGAGGAAGATAAAAAAAGGATGAGAAAATTACATAGAACAAATTCTGTAATTGAAGAACAAGTGGAGTTACCAGAAATATCTCCAGAATGTTTAGTTTGTTCTATGAAATCTTTAAAGGGTGAAAGAATAACCCCATTCGGTTCGATGGGTACTTATGATTATGAAGAGGATGCTAATGAGATATTAGCAGCAATTATACAGGGTATGGGAGGACAGCAACCCACAATAGAAGAAATAAGTGCTATACTAGTTAAATTAGCTATAAGCTTACCAAGACTATCAACAGATATTGGTTTTATAGCGTATGGTTTATATAGTAATGAATGTGATGGTGGTGGGACAGCTATTGATTGTCTTAAGGTTTTAGGTACTATGGATTTACCTAATATGGACTTAACACTAGACCAATAAGAAATACAACATAAAAAATAAAAAAAGACCCATTATAAGGTCTTTTTTTAATTATATACCCTATATTTATAGTATATGTATAATTTTAATAACACTTTAAAGATTTATAAGGACTCTAATCGTGGAGCATTCGCAAGATTTATGATTGATTTGTTACAATCTATCTATGAACCACTAAATAGGTGGACAAAAATTGAAACAGAGGCTTGTAAAACTTACCGTGCTGGGGTTGTGACCTATATAGATGACGAAATTTTATGGTCACCACTCAATAAAGTAGACGCACACGTATTTGTACTAGGTTTAATACTAGATAAATTAGAAGAAAGTGGGTTAGAACCAGTAAAAAACGGTAAAATAGACATGGATGTATTTTTGGAGGCATCTGACACCATAAAAAATGATTTTTTAGACGAAAATGGACAGTTTCATAAAGAAGTTTTAGCTCTTATAGAGAGAAGTTCTGGTCCTGGAGATAGAAATGAGGAAGATGCACTGCAATATTTAAAAAATATAGAAACAAGACCAGGAAAATGGTTAAGAATGTGCCCTGGAGACGAAAGAGACGTGTTTCAAGGGATAGACCTAATAAAAATCAATGATGATGGGTCTGAAATGACGTTCCAAGTCAAACCATTTAGAGAAGTATATAAGGATAATGGTATGGTAACTGTAAAGGGGGTCGGAAATTCTAAAGATTATACGGTAGATTTCTTAGTTTTGGTTGGACAAGGACAAAATAACGGAAATTTCCTATTAATTGACAATAATGGGTCTATAAAAGCAGGATATGGGACATATACCTTTCCAGAACAGTTACTAAAACGTGATTCTGGAAATATTGTGGAAAGTTTTCACCTACTTACAAATATTTTTATTTTGTAACCTATATAAAATATGAAAAAATTGATTAAAAAAATATTAAGAGAGACCCAAAAAGGTACTTACCATAGAAGTGGAGATGTGGAAGAATGGAGAATCAACCCATATGAACACAAAACTAAGGACTATATGGATTTAATAAAGGCAATAGAGAAACTACCCGACACAATTGATGGGATTACAATCCCTACTGAGATACAAATGTTTAACCCTACTACAGAAAAAATATATCCTAGTAGTGATAGAGACTGGAAAGAAAGGGTAAAAAAAATAATTGTAGCACTTGCGAGAAGGGGTGAGGTTTTGACATATTCACTTAGTTCTTATTTTGGGACAGGTAATAAAGATTATGATAACCACCCATACTATATAGGTGTGGAATTACCCGGCTCTAAGAAGTTTGCGGAACGAATGAGGGATGGGGAACATGGAGCACTAGACTAACTCAACACAATAACTAAGTATTTATTTAATATGAAGAATTTATTTGACACATCACCAGAAGAAAAAGATAGAATTAGAAATCTACATGAAAGCTATAAAAATGTTCATGGGACTACTAGTTTATTAAAAGAGCAAGGTAGTGATAGAACACTCCAAGGTGTCGTGAAAGATAAAAAAACTAAAGAAGCACTAATAGGAGCTAATATATTCATAACAGAAAGAGCAGGACAAAGTAAAACAGGTACAGCTGCAGATAGTAATGGTAAGTTTAAATTAAGTGGGATAAAACCAGGTGAAACAGTAACTATGTCTTTTGTTGGTTATAATGATAATGTCATTAATAGTACTACGATAGACACAAAAAATGGTATTGATGAAGAGTTTTTATTAATTGCAGGCAATAAACTAGGTGAAGTTAAGGTTAATGCTGATAATGTAAATTCAGACGATTATACTGGGTGTATGGACAAAAAAGCAAAAAATTTCGATGAAAAAAATTGGATTGATTGTAATGGTAATAAATTTAAACCAGAGTATAATGTTGACGATGAGACCAAAGATGCTGAATTGGTGATTAATTTTGATGAGGTAGACAATTCTTGTTGTGAATATTATAAAGGTTGTTTAGACCCAGTGGCGGAGAATTATTGGGAAAAGGTAGATAGTTTTGTAAAACTAAAAGAAGAACACCCAGAAAAAGAAATACAAGCTTGTAAAAATAATAAGTGTTGTAAATATATTATGGGTTGTACGGACACAGAGGCTACGAATCATGACCCTAAAGCAACCAAAGACGACGGGTCATGTATTGACCACACCAAAGGATGTGATGACCCAATAGCATTAAATTATAATCCAGATGCTACCAAAGGGTGTCTAGATGAAAATAAAGATGGAAAACCAGATTGTTGTAAATACGCCGCAGGTCAACAAAGTGGGTTAGAACAGATTAAGAAAAATTTTGCAGACTACTATAACAATAAAATATTCGCTTCAACAATAAACCTTTATGACGATGCTGACGGTAGAGATAGTAGAAATCCCAAAGAGTTAGTCGGTAATTATAAGGTAGATAATGAAACACCAGTACCAATAATGAAGGGGGATAATTATGTAGGGTTTACAATTCCACTATTACCAGATAGTAGAGCAATTAAAGCGTTGGAAGCAAAACTAGCTACAAACTTATCAGACAAGAAAAGAAGAAAATTAGAAGACAATCTGGAACTATTGAAGTCAAGTGATATGGGATTAGTGGTAACTTTTGGAAGAAATACCAAGGAACTCTTAGATTGGGTGTTTAATGCAAGTCAAACAATAACACCACCAACCCTAAAAACATACCTTAAGCCAAGAGGAAGTAATAAAAAAGGTGATAGAGTGTATGTTGGACCAAAAGAATTTACTCAAAAAGGACTAGACAAATTAATTAATTTCCTAAAAGCGTATAACCTACAGAACGCAAAAGTACCAAACACTAGTTCTACAGAATATTAACAATACATGAAACAAAATATTTTATTTGTCGTATAATATAATACAGACACAAAGTAAAAATATTTAACCCCAAAAAGTTTGGACATTTCAAAAAAAATTATTATCTTTGTAGTCTAATCAACCCCTATTGTTTAATCAAATAAAAAAATACCATTATGAAAAAGCTCCTATTATCACTTCTTACTGTTTTAGTTATTTTAACTTCTTGTGAAAAAGAAGATGATTTATTTACACCAGTAAATCCACCAAACACAAATACAAATATGAATAATACTGATACCACAACTGTTAATAATACTGACACAACAACTGTAGGAAATACAGATACTATTATAAATAATAATGGTGAAGTTACAGTATTAACACCATCACAAACATTTCCTTTTGCTTATAGTACTGGGTTAGGTTTAGGTTATGATGTAACAAGAGCAGAGTTCGAGATTAACTGTTCTGAACAAACTACGTTACCAGCAGATGTTTCCTACTCTTATGTGAGTACAAATTACTTATCACCAACAGCAAATCTAAAACAATGGAATAATGGTTTAATTAGATTTTATGATGGACCAGGCAGCCCATCAATTCAGGGGGTGGGAATGCAAGGAGTATTTGCTACAACAACCTACCCAATGAACAGTAACCAGTGGCCAGCACATTCTTTAAATGGACAAGAAGAAATGATGTTAAATTTCATAAAGTCTTATAGTTACACACCAGGTATTTTAAGTTTAGATTTGTTGTCATACGCATGTGGTGGTGATATAGTAGAATGGTCAGTAGAAATGATAGTAACAGAGTATAGTGATGGCACAATTGAACTATCAATTGACCAAGGACCAAACACAACTATGGATGGTCAAATTACTTGGGACTCACACCTAAAACTTACCCTACAGAAGAACTTCTAAAAGTTTAGAAAAATTATAGTCGGTCAATATATCCCAAATCAAAAGTTTGGGATATTTATTTATAACATGTTACGCACCTTGTGCGTTTATTTATAAATAAAAATGAAATATATATATTAATTTATGGCTCAGTATAATTGTACACTTATGGGTTGTGTGTCAGCTCAGACCGCAACTTACCCAGACCTCCAATCCTGTCAAGCATCATGTGTCGGATGGGGATGTCCACCACAACTAACTCAAGATACAGACATATTCTTTGTCTATGACTCATCAGGTTCATATAACAATCCGAGTCGTGAGGGGATGTTTTTAGCTGCGACAGCATGGACACAAACTTTAGTTAATGATGGGTGGGTAGGTACAGCAAGACACTCAATGGCAAATTGGGGTTCTTATCTAGGTCAGACCATTCAAAGTGTAATGGTAAATGGGGTTCTAGAACCGATTTCAAGTGCATTTAATGGTAATGGAGAAGATTGGTTGGCGTGGGGACTATACCCATATCTTCTTTATCCTACACCTGATTCGTCAACCCCATTAGATACTCCTGGATATACATCGTCTGTAACTCCAGCAGAACAACAAGCCAATTTCTTCCGTTGGTCCCCACGTGCAAACGTAGATGTTACAGGAGCAACATTCCCTACTAACCCACAACTTGTAATTAGTTTCTGCCATGCTACGAGTTCTTATGGTGTAGGAAACTATATTACATCACCACCAACAAACGTCGTCGGCCCATACGCGACAGGATTTAAGTCACAATATAATATGTGGTCTAAGTTATATGATATAGCTCCCTCGGGAATTATGAACGCATTTTTATTCCCAGTAAAAACTGATTGTGCAGCTTCAGAAGGTTACGCTTGGCAAGGCCTGATGGACACGGTTACTCAAGGGATAGCTGCAATACTAAAAGGTAATCAAGATAATGTATCTATTGGTGGTACTGGGACCCTAGATGGTACATTTGTTAGTTATCCTACTGGTACAGTTATGGCTAATGGAGATGTGTGTAATCCATCAGGTGCGATTGGTACGACTTCGATATACGACCCGACTACATCATCATACGGAACATTTACACCATGGTGTACCACAGCACCCAATGGTCCAGCAACAGCAAATCCTTGTAGTCCGATATCTTATGCAAGTGGTCTTACCAGTAATTGTTCCCCTTATTACCTGGTAGATTGTCCAGACGCTAGTGGCAATTATATTTGTACCACCGGTACAACCTTATTCCCAGGTCCTGAACAGATATGTTATTGGGACTCAATGTCCCCAATGTGGAATCCAACCACGTTTGCGACACGTCAAGTTGCATGGCAACAAGGTGGTATATTATGTGGGACAAATCCACAAAATTTGAATTGGGTAGCGGGACAACCAACATGGGGAGCACTAGAGGATAAAGGTTGGGGAATCAACACCGACCTTGTAGGGGCCAACACTGATTTTGCAACTACTTTATCTACTTCTGTTGGTGTGGTTAGTGTGGCTTCTACGATATGTATTTCTGCAGAAACGGACTATAATGTTAATCCAGATTTCTCAGCCTCAAGTTTAGTAGCCTGTAATGATGTTTGTTTCCCATCATTACTTCCATGGTATTGTGACAATGGAGGAGTAAATCCTTGTTATCAATCTGCCCTTGGTTCGTATATTTGGCCAAGTAATGCGTACCCAACTTCCCTGTCTGCTGAAACTGACTGTAATGCAAATTGTTCAATGGTTACCGCATATACTTGTAGTGCACTAGGTTGTATTGTAGATAATAACAATGGACAATTTAATAGTATAGGTGAATGTGTTACCGCTTGTACATCTTATTCATGTACAACAGAAGGTTGCCTCGGACCATACCAAGGAACTGGTGCGACAGGAACTTATGTAGAGTTTTCATCATGTACCGCAACATGTTACCACTACGAGTGTGTAACAGACAATTACGCCAATAGTATCTTACCAAATATATATAACACAGGAATCACATCTACAGATGGTTGTGTACAACTTTCTGGTAGTGTAGGAACAAGTCCTAATTTATTAGGATTCAACGAATATACAACATTTTCTGCTTGTACTGGTTCATGTATTAGTTGGGGATGTTGTGACCCTTTAGGTATTACCGACAATAGTGTGATGTACGTGTATTACGACATCACTTCTATGAATTCCACACAGTGTCAAAACGCCATAAAAGGTATTATAGATTGGACAGAAAGTCATCCAGAATTTACTGGTCGTGTAGAACACCTTATGATATGGTCAGAAAGATGGTTACAATACCCAACCATACCATATACTATGAGTTTTGGTAGATTCGAGGATTACAACGATTCTTCTTACCCAGATGCAAATGGTAATATAGTTTATGTAAGTGGAGCAGATTTTGGTACAACATTTTACGGTCATAGTGCTGGTTATTGGACTGGTGTTAATGCACCAGCATCCACACTAGGTTCGTTATATTCTTCTTATGCCGTGGTTGGGTTATTTGATACTTGGATAAACCCAATTAATTATACTGGAAATGCAACTCATAGTATTCATGATAGTTTTGAACCAGGTGATAATCTAGGTAATTGGTACAATTCTTCATTAGGTAAATTTACTAAAGGTTATGGTGATATGGCATCTGCATCAACCACTGATGATGTTATAAATGTGGTATTCCAAGATGAATCTTATTCTATGTACCACGGTAACTATTACATTCCTAACTTTACTGGAGGTATTGGCCCACAACCAACAAGCTACTACAAACTTGATTATAGTCTCTATAAACTATGGCACGGAAATGTAACCGCAACCACTGTAGGTAACAGTGAGGGTGGTACATCAAGAAGTTTGTTATACCCAACTACATCTTCAAGTGGACAACTTAACGCATCTAAAAACTTTGCACTACACGCTGTAGCCGCAATATCTAGTGGGGACCTAGTACCACAAAATGGTATATGGTCAGCAACCACTTATCCACTTAACAACGTAAATGCTGGTAATGGTGGGAACCCAACTTTATGGGTACACGAAGAATGTTATTATGACTTACCACTACTAGCAACTGAAAATCCTTATTGGACAGGTAATGTACCAACTTGGGGAGGACTAGATAAATATAGTTGGAGTATAAACCCTACATTTGCCACCTACAACCAACAGGTTTTTGAAACTGATTTGGATGGTTTTTTACAAGCATACACAATATCTTGTTCTACACCGTGTAATTCAGCTAGTACCGCACCAACAGGAACTTTCCCATATAGTTCAGAAACAGAATGTAACCCACAATGTGTAGAATATAATTGTGGTGATATGGGTTGTTATTCAGCTATGACTGGAGAATATAATTCTCTATCTGCTTGTACAGCACAATGTGAATCATATTCATGTTCGACAGCTGGGTGTGGCATATATAACCCACCAACAGGAACTACTTTCCCTATAACACAAGCAGATGGTATTAGTTATTACTCATACTATGGTAGTGGTGGTACATTTAGTAGTAATACAGATTGTGAATTAGTCTGTGGTAGTTGGAATTGTAGTTCTACGGGTTGCATTCCAGTAGTTGGTACTGGTGGAACATACTCAAGTCAAACTCACTGTGAACTATCACCATGTTCTGGATATACCTGTACAGAGATTCTGGGGTGTGTTCCATTTATTGGTGATGGGAGTCAACTAACAACACCACTATTCGTATCAGAAGTTCTTTGTGAACAAAATTGTGGATATTGGGAATGTGATATTAATTTAGGGTGTATATCACAGACTGGAGGTTCAACTGGGTCTATATATGAATTTGCCACAGAACAAATTTGTGATGTCTATTGTGCTTCTTTTAATTGTGGAAATAATGGGTGTACCCAATATCCTAATTTATCTGGGACCTACCAAGATATAACTAATCTACCTATAGTATCTTCTGCAGCCTGTACAGCTTCGTGTTTTTCTTATAATTGTACGGATACTGGTTGTACAGAACAAGGAGGTACCGGAGGAACATATGATACAAACCAAAATTGTTTAATAGATTGTCAGTCTTATACTTGTACGACTGAAGGATGTGATGTCTATAACGCACCTAATTACGGTACTGGTGGTACATTTACAACTAATTTATCCTGTGAAACCCAATGTCTACATTGGAAGTGTGTGCCAACAGGGTGCCAATCATACCAAGGAACTGGAGTGACAAATTCTTATAGTAGTCTAACACAATGTTTGGATGTAGCATTTGACCCTGTTACTGGTGTGTGTACAACATATGACTGTACGGATACTGGTTGTATTGCTTTAACAGGAACTAGTGGGCAATTTGATTCTATGTCATCTTGTACTGCTGATTGTACATCTTATGTATGTTCGGGTGGAACCTACACCCCTAAGTCTGAAGGGCAAGTACAAAACCCACCATATTATGGATGGACCAATGGTGGGTGTAAAGAATATAATTTAAGTGGCTCAAGTTGGTGGACCGGTACTGGTAATTTAGGTACAGGTGGAACATTCCAACAATTATGGCAATGTAATGATGAATGTAAGTCTTGGGACTGTTCATTCTCTGGTTGTAATGAGGTTACTTTAGGGGCAGGTAGTGGAGGAACATTCAGTACCCCTATTAATTGTGAAACAGCATGTACTTCTTATAACTGTACTAACATAGGATGTTTCAGCCAAGTAGGTTCTGGTGGTACATGGTTTAACGCTAAAAATGCACCTGACGGATACACCGCGTGTACGGGTGTATGTATTTCCTACAATTGTGCAGACCTGGGATGTTTACCACCTTACAACACACCTAATCTAGGTTCTGGTGGAACATACTTTAGTGCCAATACCACAGTAAACCCACCTACTTCTATGGCATCGTCAGCTTTAACCGCATGTACAACAGCATGTACATCATACGGATGTTATACCGGAGGATGTGCCACATTTAATAGTCCATACTCAACCCCACCAGGTATTGGTTACGGTACGGGTGGTACTTATTCAGCAATGTCAGCATGTACTGGGGTGTGTATTCATTGGGGTTGTATTAACACACCATCAACAACAATTTCAGTAGGTACAGATATATACGCATATTATGATACAACTTCTATGGGTCAACCAGCTGTAGAAGACGCAATTACCGGGTTAGAACTGTGGGTATCTGGACTACAAAACTTTACTGGAAATACCTACCACACTATGGTTAATGATGAAAGATGGTTATGTTGGGCTACTTCAGTATATGTAGGAGCGTTTACATCTGGAACATCAACGATTATACAGAATCCAATAGCAATGGGGGTACATTTATGGGCGAACACACAATTAATGACTAATGTTTACGATAATATGGTCGCTGGACAAACTTCTAGCTCATACCCTGGGGTAACAACCAAAGGAAACCCACCGGCTGCGGCATATACTGATGATATATTAGTTATAACATTTATAGATGAATCTGGACCAAATAGTACTCTTGGCCCTCTAGTGTACTCAAATCAAAACACACCAAACCCAAATGAAATACCACAATTTGCTGCTACTAACGCAACATACCCTTCTCAAGTAACCCCAACATGGGTGGCTGATTATTCCGCTTATTCTGCTACATACGCAACAGTATCAGCAGGAGTTGGTTCCATAAATTGTTTTATGTACCCAACACAACCAACAGTTTGGCCACTAGGTGTCCACCAAATGATATTTGCGTTACAGGTGGTTGCGTCAATAGATAGTGGAAATAAAACTCCAGGTTTACAAGGTGAAAACTGGCAATCTGGTACCGCACCACGTAGAGTAACAAGTGGGGGTATCCAAGGGAGTATACCAGAGTTATGTAGTATAGCAGATTTAACAGCATTAGAAATTAGTAACCCTTATTTGGTAGACCCTATAGGTAATGTGGGGCTTCTAGACCAAAAAGGTTGGGGGTATAATATTCTCTTTGATGCGTATACACAAGCTGATTTTGACAATGACTTGACGACCTTCTTAACTTCTTCAGTTTCAGGAGTTTCCTCTAATTTAACGGAGTGTCTTTCAGCAGCAACATCACCAACTACTATATACCCATTCCCATCACTATCCGCGTGTACTGGTGATTGTTATTCGTGGGAGTGTACAGCTACTGGTTGTATACAATTTAATGGGACAGGAACTACACCAACCTATTACTCTCTAGAGAGTGATTGTATTTCCGCTTGTACATCGGTTAATTGTACTAATAGTGGTTGTACAGACCAACTAGGTACTGGTGGAACATTTACCAATACAACAAATTGTTTGACAGCTTGTACGTCATATAATTGTGAAGACATAACAAGTTACACACCAAGTGCATCTTGGCCAATAGCTCCAGGTTGTATAGAACAGATAGGTACTGGTGGAACATTTTTCCAAAACGCAATCGGAAGTTCAGGAAGTTCTATACTGAGTTATACCGCATGTACCGCACAATGTCAATCATGGGATTGTTCTGTTGATTGTATCGCAGGAACAACAGGATGTACATCATGGCCAAATACTGGAGCAACTTATTCATCAGATTCAGCTTGTACAGGGTCTTGTGTGATAAATTGGTATTGTACAGAGGAATTTGTTAATAGTACATGTGATTCACAAATAATACTGGGACAACCTGGTGGAGTTATAAATAATGGTTTTAGTGTGGGTTCACCAGCAACCATTAGTACCGGATATGGTGCTTTAGGTTGGTTTGCGGACAATGCTCAAAACGCGAATTGGTCAAACTACTCATTTAGTTTAGGTGTTGGACAAACTTTAAATTATACAAATAGTTTAACGAACTCATGTCCAGGTCCGTGGATAGCACAAAATCTATCATCAACAAATTTACCAGGATATTTACATACATTACAAAGCATAACATTTAACCCTGATGCAAATTTCTCACCCCAAGTAACATGGCCAAAAACTTACACAAATTGGTCATCATTAATTAGTGATTTCCTAGGTTTAGGGGTGTCTGTGAATTTAGGTATGAATGCAACTGTCGCAATGATGGAAATTACAGGACAAAATACTCTTTGGGATAGTTTAGCAGTAACTTATAACATTACACCATGTATTTGTTATACTGTAGAATGTGATGTTTTCTGTGATGATGGTGTAACTCCAATACCATCTAACGCTCTTGGTCCATACGCAACTTCTGGAATAGCTGAGACAAACTGTTGTACACAAGTTACTTGGAGTTGTATAACAGAAACAATAATTGATAGTTGTAGTGGTAAAACAACACTACCAGGACAATACGCATCGAATACAAATGCGTGGGATTGGTTAACAGTTAATTTACCAAACGTTAATTTAAATACTTTAAATTATGAGTCCACAACCCCAGCGATTAATATAAGTGGGGCGTGTGAAGGACCTAATGGTGGTGCGTTATATGATATAGCGCCAGTATCTTATTCACTATTAAATCCTAGTGTTAGTTACAATGTTTGGAATTTATTTATAAATCAGGCACAAGCTCATGGTGCAATTGGACTCCTTTCCGGAATGAGTTACTCTAATGTAAACCAATATCTTTATTCACAATCTGGACAAACAATACAAGTTTGTGAAGAAATTTGTCATTGTTCAACTACACCATGTAGATGTATCGAACTATATGATGGAACCGGAGATTATCTAACACATGATGATTGTATTAGTGGAACTACACTTTTACCAGCTTGTTGTCCTAATACAGGAACTACAGGTACGTCATGGAATTGTACATCCGGTATAACATGGAATCCAATTTGTGAAGATAAACCATATCTAGGTCATTTTAACGACAAGTTTGCATTTGTAGATAACTTTAGAACAATAGACCCATACGGAACATTTGGAGTTAAGAAATTTATCAAAAGTAATTATATAGCGGCAAATGGAACTAGTGTAATGGTTACACCATGGACTTGGAATGAGGTATGGACAAATTTAAGTGCTACTTCCATAGCAAATGGTATTCAATGGCAATCCTGTTTTAAAGAAGTCGATATAATAATAACTAGCCAATCATTCTATCTACCTTACGAATATATAAAAACTATTTCTCACCCAGCTGTTTCTGGTGGATTAGGTTATACTACTTGGAATAGTTTCTATACGGCGGCGTCAACAGCATTCCCAACACTTACAACTTCACAAACAGCAATGCAAGTATGTCAGGAAATAGACAGTGTGTATTGGGGAAGTAATCAGTTTGGTTGTGTAGTAGATACAATGAATTGTTGTAATAGAGGAGACTGTTATTGTTATGAACTTTATGTTACTGGTGGTACATTTAATACTGAAGCACCATGTTTATCTGCTTGTTGCCCAACATACACAGGTTGGACGTGTGAACACTTAAATGCACCAGGTACACCATCAACATTCTATACACCATGTTACTTTGTTAGTCAAAGTTCACCAATTCTTTTAACCCCAACTTTTTATGACACTGTAGCTAATGGGTTTGACGGTGAAACAGAATGTAATCAGTGGGAATTCTGTGACCCAACCCCAAGGGGAGACTTCTGGTCTTGTGTAACAACAGATGTTAGTACATGTAACCCTAACGGTAATAGTCTTGGTGAAATAACTGGAACAACAAGTGGTCCAGCAATAGCTTTAAATGGGGTACAATACCCATTCTCAAGTAGTACCGACCAACTATTCCCATTACTACCAACCGGCCTAGGTTACTTAGGAGCATACGGTCAAGTAGAAACTATTTTAACAGATAGTACTTACTATAGTCCATTTTTACCACTATCAGCAACAACATTCCAATTAGGAAGTTTAGATAGTTTAGGACAAAATGTTGTTAACCCTAATGGTACGGGAGTAATAAACCCATTACCGTATACATTACCAACAGAAACATGTATGGGTACGAATTTTTCTGGAGGAACGGGAATGCCAATGTTTAATATTATGAGTGTGTCCCATAACTATATTAACGCGAACACCCCATATTATACATGGGATGCTTTTATAACCGCGGCAATTGGTGTTGGATATGGAGCACTTACTAATACAATGTCAGTTGCGGATGTAGGCATACTTTATCCATTGTTGTTCGGTTGTTCCGAAACAATGCTAAATGGTTTACAACCACCTTCATCATACCCAGCATCTAGTTTCTCTGGGTGTAATTGGCATTTCGAAATGCAACCTTGTTTATGTGACATAACATGTTGTTGTGAAACTGGGTTTACACATGGATTTATGACAGAGCAAGAATGTTTAGACCCTCTTAGTGGTTGTTGTCCAGAATTTAGTTCTTATACATGTACCATAAATGGGTGTATAGACCCTGGTAATGGTAGTGGTACGTACACAGGAGTTACAGCATTACAAGATTGTGAAAGTGTATGTCAGGAATGGGTATGTTTCTCCAGCACCTCGATATACGATTCATGTATTGATAAAGTAGCCATACCTCCAGGTGGTGGTGTCTTACCAGACATTACTGAATTTGCACCTGGTTATTTAGGACCATACCCATCAGGTCCGTGGGATGCAATAGACTACTTTGCAGATACCACAAATGGACTACAAGGACAAACATTTAGTGATTACAAATGGGAATGTCTAGGTGGTTGTGGTTGGAGCACACAAGATTGTGATGGACCTAACGGAGCATGGAAATACTTAAAAGATATTAACATATTCACACAAGGTGCAGCAGGTAATACATATAATTTACTGGGAGCACCTTATACTGATTGGGTAAGTTTAATTAATGGTTTAAATAGTAACACAATGGGAACTCCTTTTAACCTAACTATGAGTCATAATGATGTAGCACAACTCTTATATGGTGGAATAATCACAGGTCCTGCTGCTCCTGAGAAATATATGATGGCACCGGGAGTTGGAAGTTGTGAATGTATCCCTAGTGAGTGTGAGTGTTTGTTAACTGGTGGAACTGGACATACAAATGGGTATAATTTAAACAACCAACAAGGGTGTGAGTATGTATGTTGTTCTGGTATTACAATACCAGAATGTAGTATCCTAATTACAGGACAAGAAGAAGGGGTACTTTATTATGATTTTGATACTAATACAACAACAAAATTATTTGATGAACCAGGTTTTGAAAAATTAGATATTGCTGCAAGACAAGATAAATTATGGATATATAAAGAGATAACTGGTACCGATATTATAAGAGAATATAACGTTATTTGGGCACCGTTCCAAAAAGTATTTAATAGAGATATTACATGTCCAGCTGGTTTAGGTAGAGGACTTACAGCTACCGAAGACCCAAATATATTATTAAGTGCAACTGATGCGGTATATAAATTAGATATAACAGTTTCTCCAGCAACATCAGCATTACAATTCACATTACCTAGTGGTATGACTTGTACTGGAGATATAATCTATGACAGTACAAATGGTGGTATGATTATTACTTACGGAACAGGCACCACACAATACGTCGGTAAATTCACTTCTACTGGTACTTTACTAGAAGAAAGTCATATAAACCTCACAACTGCAGGTATTGGTGTTAATGAACAAATTGATAGTTTATTTAATTATGGTACGTGGACTACGTCAGCAGGTGGTGGGTATACTTACTTTGACGCACCTTACAATGGACCAATATATGGTATAACTACTGATAGAAGGGTTATTGAGTTATTAACTAACCCACTACAATTTGCCCCAGTAGCGACACAAACATTAACATTAGTTAATCTGATAACTAATAAGGTACATGGAGCTTCAAATATTCTTAATATAGTAAACGGACAGATGCATGATTGTGCTGATATTGACATAACCATGATTGATGATGATTTATGGTGGTGTGATGAGTTATTGGGTTGTTTAGTATACCCATATAATGTTACACCCCCTAATTCATTTGGGCCACATTTAACAATGATTGATTGTGTAGCTAACTGTAATTTTGTATGTGGTGACTGTGCAGGTAGTTGTGAATGTACATTAATTACATCACCATTAAGTTCTGGTTGTAATATAGAACCTACCATGGCAGCTTGTATAATACAAAATCAAAGTAATACAACTCTATTAAATGGTGGGGAGGGTTGTTGTCATTGTTTTGGTTGTGACTCAGTAACATACTATGGTTGGAGTTGGACTCAAAGCCAATGGACCCAATACGTTGTAACATCCAATGTCACATTTGGTAATTTTGCTCAAGTATGGAATTCTAGTGGTACTTATGTCTCAGGTGATGTGGTACGATACACAGGACCAAATGGAGATGAGTGTTGTTATACTTATGTAAACCCACTAGTACCAAATTCAGGGAACGACCCGTACCAATCATGGACATACTACCAAGATAACTACCAAAATAATATTCCACAAGATGCAGGAAAAATATACTGGATACCATGTGACGAAGACTGTCCAACAGTTATAACTTGGAGTTGTGATACAGGAACTACACGTCCATGTCCACCGACAGACCTAACTTCTCCTTGGTATACATACCAAGGTTCTACTACCTTCTGTAATTCAGATTGGTGTACCCCAACCGCAACGCATGTCGATTGTCAATGTTGTGATGGGTATTCACAAAATAACACATGTGGTTTAGCACAAGACACACAAGCTGGTGGATTATCTTTCACACCACAAATACAGGCTATAGCAATGGGTGGGTATACCTTATGGAATACTCAATTCCAAAACTTAAAATGGGATTGTGGAAGTCAACAATACCCACTACCGGCTAATCCATGTGTAGCACTTATAGGACATTGGGCTAAAATATTAGGATGTAGAATAACACATATTGGAGGTGTACAAGTAAACCCAATACAAGGAGCACTAAAAACTACATGGGCTGACTTTATTGACCTCCTTAATGGTGCACTAGTGTCAGGTGGAATTTACAATTTCCCTTACAGTGATAGATGGCAAGATTTAGAAGCTATTCTTGGAAGTCAGAGCTACGACGGCTCACCAGTTCCAGGAAACTCTGTAGATATACAATGTATTTGGGAATATTGTGAATGTAGTACATTAAGTGGACCATCAATACCAATTAATGATAGTTGTGTTAATAAAGTAGATATCACTCCGAATATTCCAGTTAACATCCCATTTGATGTAGAAATGGATTATTTCACAACAATAGGTAACCCACAACAATCTGGACTAGCTGACCCTAATTCTGGAGCTATGTTTTCTGATTCCAAATATGAAAGACCAAATTGGGCAGGTAGTCAAAGTCCATGTTTCGGACCATTAGGTGGAATCTTTAGATTTAGACATAGTATTGGAATAATAGGTTGTAGAACAAGACACAGCACTCAAGCTAATGCAATATTACATGGTGGTGATACTAATTATGGACAATTTGTTGATTTCTGGAATGGAGAAGGGATGCAAGGAACAGCTTATAACTTAAATTATAATGACAACTGGTCAATAAATAGACAAAAAGTAGAAGACTGGTGTGGTACGGGTACAGACACAGATAATGGTAACAATAGTCTCCTAGGAAGTACATCACACTGTCAATGTACATACCCACCAAATCCATCTTATGACCCTTGTAATTGTGTACCAATTTATGGTCCTGGTGGTTACCCTACATCAGCAGCTTGTGAAGCGGTATGTTGTTCAGGAGAAACAAGTTGGAGTTGTAATACAGGAACTACGGTTATATGGTCACATAGTTCAGATTGTCATGGAAGGTATGTAGACTTACCTGGTATATTTACTGACGATAACCCGATGAGTAATAATAGTCCATTAGGTTATATTGCTAACCCTAGTAACGGACTACAAAATACACTACTAAGTAGTATTAAGTTTACAACTTCAGGTTGTACGGGGTGTGCTCCACCATCATATAGTTTTAGTACACCAAATAGTACACCACCTTGTAGAGACTCTAATTTTGATAATAATATGGGTTGGGCTTATATAACACAAATTTTAGCTAATTCTATTAGTGGTGTACCCCCAATAGAAACTACAAACAGTTGGTATGACTTTATAATTGAAGTAAATGCTTCACCGTTCTGTACAAATTGTGTGAATTTAAGTATGACGTTACAACAAGTAGCTCAAGTTTTAACATCTTTTAATAACTCACCAGCCTATACGATGGACTATAAGGACACATGGTGTTATTGTCCATCAACTCCATGTGAGTGTGTAGAAATAAGTGGAACCACAGGATACCCAACATCAGCATCGTGTGAACTGATATGTTGTAGTGGTACATCAATGGACTTGTGGGAATGTACCGGAATATTAGGTTGTTTCCAAACATCTAATGGAACATACGCATCACAAACTTTGTGTGAAGACGATTGTCAAGAATGGGAATGTCACCCAGCAGGACCATGTTACGGTAACTGTGATACTGTTGGAGTTGGAGCACCTAGACTAGAATTACCAAGTACGGTATGGGGTAACCTAACTAATATAATGCCATATTTTGCAGACCCGTTAACACCACCATTACAACATCCAAACCTACCAACAATTGTAGGTAATATGCAAAATACTAGTATACACTACTATAAATTCGACTGTTCTACATGTTCACTACAACAAACATGTTTATCACCTCATGGTTCTTGGTTCGGACCAGCTAGTATATATGTTAAGAGTTTACCAGGTCAAGTACCTGTAATGAACTATATTGGGTCTGTAGATACTTGGGTAGGGGTTATAGATGGATTAAACTTAATAGGCACATTCGGGACATTCAATTATAATACACCATATACTACCGTTACAGGAGTCTTAGCCCAGAACGGAGCTGAAATAGTTGTTATGGGAGAATCGTGTTTCGGTACTAACGGACCTTGTGATTGTGTACTAATTGATGGAACGGGACACACAGGAACTTGGTCATTAACTGATTATACTAGTTGTTATTCCTCATGTTGTCAAACTACCGACACATATGATTGTACGGTAGCTGGTTGTATACTTAATACTAATGGAACTGGAGAGTTTGGTTCGTATATTGGATGTACGGCTGATTGTAAGGAATGGAAGTGTGTGGAAGGTAATATGATACAAAACACATGTAGTGGAGATACATACTTAAATGTGGATTGGGTAAACATCACTTACAGTACTAATTATGTAGGTGCTGGTGTTGCTGTTCAGAGTATGAGAGTGTTAGACTATTTCTCAAACCCGATACACGGACTACAATTCCAAAACGTGAGTGATTATAGTTATATATATGAACAGGGTGTTGTAGCTAGTGGTCCTAATGACTGTACACGTTCTGGGGCTTTCGCCACTTCAGCTTTAACAAATCAATACCCAGTGTATACACCTTCGTATATTTACACAGTAAATAATAGTAGCAACTCAAATAACCCGGTATTCCCTAACGCGACCAACTATAACTCAGGTACTAACACTTGTCCAAATCCTGGTTGTATGTTTAACACTTGGGCGGACTTTATAACTGGGTGTAATATTGTGGGGGTAATGTATAATAGTTTACCTATGTCACTAAATAGTACCAATACGGAGGCAAGAAATGCGATTATTGCCCACTTCGGACTTATGCAAAAGATAGTCCTTACTATGAGTGTAAAGAAATGTTACTGTGAAGGTACCTCTTGTAATTGTCTTGAAATTCCAGGTACGGGTCATACAGGTAATTATTACACCAATGAACCAGATTGTCTAATAGCAGCCAACTCAAATCCATGTTGTACACCACCAGATGATTATTGGCACTGTCAACCTTATACAACCTCACCACAAGGTGGTTGTATTTGTAAACAACAATCGGGACCAGGTGGATACCCAACATTAGCAGACTGTAAAGCCGATTCGTCAAATTGTTGTGACGACCACACTTACGATTGTATGAACCAAGGTACACCACTTCAGGGTTGTTACGGTGTGGTTGCTCCAAATGTAGGACCTTACCAAACAATGCAACAATGTGATGACGACTGTGAAAAAATAGGTTATAACTGTAAAGGTGTGGATGAAGGACCAGGTGGGTCATCATATGTAGCATGTGTCCCATGTGTTGGTAACTTCTGTCAATATACAACAGTAACCGCAGCAGGAGCTCCATATTACGGAGACCCTTTATTACAATGTCAAAATAATTGTCCAGGTGAAGGTTGTTGGAAATGTTGTATGAATAAATGGGGAGCAATTTACCAATTAAGTCCATCATTATCACCATCACAATGTTTCTGTAAAAAAGGTGAGATTGAGGTACAGTGTGATGGAGATGGACCTTGTCCATTCCCGGTTAGTTGTATGCCTGGGTTTGTATATGACTGGTCACAATGTAAATGTGTCTGTGAGATGTCTCAGGAATGTCCTAATGGATGGACCTGGAGCTTCAAAGAGTGTAAATGTATACAAAATGATGATGGGCCAGTTGATTTTGTAGGCCCACAAGGAAAAGTATTACAAAGTATTTCTGAATTCATACACAAACCAGTTTACAGTATTGTTGAGGAATTTCTTAATGGTGTTGAGTTATTAGACTACTACACTAAAAAATGTTGGAAATTGGATGATTGTACTTATTGTGCAGACGGTACGGAAGGGATTTGTGTTTTAAATGGATGTCTATACTTTATAGATTATGAAAAATACGGAACCGAGCAGGTTGGTTGGAAAAGTTTATTACTTGGTGATGGGTTAGCGATTGAATCACCAACAGTACCAGCAATAGATGGACCAACACAAGATGTACCAACAATAGATGGACCAACAACAGAAGGATATAGTTGTAGAGTTGACCAAAATAAAGCACCGTCATATACAATATGTATCCATACTGGTTCACCTGATTACATATCCTATTTTGGAAATATGCCACCACTGTACGCAACACTTCAGGATTGTTATAATGATGGTTGTGAGAGTGTTGAGACACCTTTAGGAAGTTGGGCACCAAATACCGATTTATTACTATGGCCTGAACCAAAAGAGAATAAACATTCATGTTGTCCAGTATACAATAGACCAGGTTACGGACCTACCTGGATTTCTATGAACCTATGTGGTACAAATCATCTAATGACTGGAGCTCCTGTTTTAGGTGTTGGGTGTGGAGCTGACCCTACTGCATCGTCAGGAGGTAATGACCCATATTGGTGTTGTGAGTGGACTATTATTACTGGTTCTGATATAGAATTAAAAGAAAACATAGAGAAGGTAGGTGAGTCTGAATCAGGTATTAATATTTATGAATTCGAATATAAAGATAAGTCGTTTGGGGAAGGAACATTTAGAGGTGTGATAGCTCAAGAGGTTCCACAAGCATCAACCATACAAGAAGACGGTTATCTTTATGTGAATTATTCACAAATAGACGTAGACTTTAAAAAAGTGAGGTAATATGGAAAAAAAGAAACTAACTTATAAACAAATCGACAAGAGACTCAATCTTCTAATAAAGAAGGTTAAGTCCTTGTCGGAAATAAAAAAGAAAAAGGTAGAGAAAGTACTAGTCTAGTGACAAAGATTTTTTTATACTTGTTGGTCCTATTACACCATTTAGGTGTGATAGGGTTCTTAGTTTCAGCTCCTTTATTAATGATAAAGGAACCATTCTGGGTGTGGTTACCACTTAATACGTGGATGATGCATTTAATATTTTC